>JGI24025J20009_10000048_pt1 | contig 88463 bp, 75 predicted proteins | sample Cruoilmetagenom3_FD_20009 | JGI IMG/M metagenome (IMG submission 20009)
GAANGTGGTTAAAAAGTAGCCGATGTAAGTCGAGCCAGTAGGTGTTTAGCGGTGTTACAGCCTGAGTGCGGTACTGGCTGAGGTACTATGAGAAATCCAGGTTAAGGTGCCGATTGGCTTTCGAGAGTTTTATGCGATTGCTTGAAAGCCACTTTGTTGAAGGCAAAAGCGATGATGCTCTCGCCTGGTTAATAATTCAGGATCGGTATATAGCTTGGATAGCGCACCTTCAAGAATTCTTGAAAGCCTGCTACGCACAGGATCTATCAGTAATGCCCTCAAAGCTAGAGTGCGAAGTGGTGAAACGTGTCGGTGTAAAGAAAAATGAAGTCTCTAAGTATATTGACAGTAGGCTGGATGAGTATGGGGTCTTGGCAGTTGAAACCGTGGGTAAAAGCGAGCTAGACAAGGATATAGTGTTTTTTCCTGGCTTCGGTGCGTCTATGCGCAAGGTTAGAAATAAATACTTTGCCCATCTCGATAGCGAGAGGATCAAACTAGTTTTAATCGACGACTTCATCGACAAGCATTATTTCACTGCATTCTGCTGTTATAAGCAAAGTGTTCTTCGGTATTCACAGCTAGAGGGTATACCAACAAGAAACATCAAAACCTTGCAGAGCTTCAGAGACAAGCTGCTGAGCATCCGCGATAAGTAACATTTTCTAAGAGTTTCAGTATAACTACTAGTTGGAGGGTCAAGTGGGATTTGGCATTTAACAGTCAGCTTTTTCCTTACCTCAGGCTTGAGTGTCGCATCAAGCTGATCATTCTATTCGCAGCATTTTGATAAATCTCTTTGATATGACCTAGTGCTGTCAGCGTCAACGGGTAGCTCATCATCAAGCCCGCTCCCTTGGAGCCGTGTCTAAGCAAGCATAAATGAAATTCTTTGCTACGCTGGGGGTGTCGCCATGAAGGAGGCGGCAGCGGCCCCAAGGTTTTAGGGGCAATTTCATTGGATGAACGAGGTGCTTAATGGCTAATTTTACACAAACGAACATGAGCCTGGATCACTACGATTGGGACGCAGCGCCTAGCGATGATCCACGCGTAACAGGTGAGCCTGATAGCACGCTCTTTAACCGCCAGCAGGGTTATGAAGTGCTTTATATGCTGAACACGGTGCTGTCCGCTTCCGCTCCCATTACGGCGCTTCACAAGGGTGAAGAGCTGATCCGTGATGAGTTGCCGAGTGATACCCGCGAGCAGTTGGACGTTAAAAAGTGGCTTGATCAACGCCTGTAATCGACTGATCGCAGGCAGCGTTAACTATTAACGCTCGATAGATGCAAAAAGCCCCGGCCATAAAAGATGGCCGGGGCTTTTTTTGGGTTGCACTGCGCACCGCCAAACGGATCGCTTGTGTTTAGCGCTATTCGCTCTTCCTCATGCCGTAAATACCGCATACACCATCTGCAGCGCCAGCCCCATCAACATAAACGCGAATACGCGCTTAAGCAGGGCGACGGGCAGCTTGTGAGCGAGCTTGGCGCCGATAGGGGCGGTTAGGATGCTAAATGGTGCCATGAGTAGGAACGCGGGAAGATAAACATAGCCTAATGCGGCACTCGGCAGCCCGGCGGTACTCCAACCATTGATGATGTAACCCAGTGCCCCGGCAACCGCGATGGGTAGCCCTACGGCGGCGGAGGTGCCAATCGCGCGGGGCAGCTTGACGTTGCACCAAGTGAGAAAAGGCACCGTGAGTGAGCCCCCGCCAATGGCCACCAGGGCGGAAATGCCGCCGATGCCCAGGCCCACACCGCTGACGCCGAGCGGGCCGGGTAGGCCGCGGCTGGGTTTGGGCTTGATATTTGCCAACATCTGGAGTGACATTAGCACCATAAAACAGGCAAAAAAGATCGCTAGGCTGCGGGTAGGGAGAAGGGCGGCGATAAAGGTGGCTAAAAAGGTGCCGATTAAAATACCGGGGGTAATGAACCGGACGATGTCCCAGCGCACTGCCCCGTGCCGGTGATGGGAAAGCAGGCTGGCCGTTGACGCGGGAATGATGGCGGCCATGGCCGTCCCTAACGCCAGGTGGGCGAGGTGCTCATGGGGAACGCCTTGAAGGACAAACAGGGAGGTGAGAATCGGCACCATGATGCCGCCGCCGCCAATACCCAATAATCCCGCCATTAAACCCACAAAACCGCCCAAGGCGATGTAAGCCAACCACCAGATAATGTCCAAATCCGCTGCTCCTCATGTGTCTTGTTAGCACGATAAGCACATTGTACCGGAAGCGATAGGTGCCGCGGGGCCAAAGTCGAGTATTCCACTGTGGTGGTGGCTAGGCAGTGGTAAGCTGCAGGACAAGTAATATTTCGGAGATCGTATGCGCAATGTAATAGGCGGTTTTAGTATTTTGATAATGGTCGTTGCGCTAATGGCCGGCTGCGGGGAAATGGAGGAGCCCAGTACCGAACCGGCTTCCTCTGCTCAATCGGCTCCTACCCCTGAAGACCCGGTCAGTGAATCAGAAATCGATGAAGTGGAAGTAGAGCCATTGGTGGTCGATATATCGACGCGGGTAGCGCTGCGCAGCGACCGTCGCTTAATGGTAGAGGGCGAAAGCAACTTACCTGATGGCACTCAATTGCGCATTGTGGTGGAGCGGGAAATTAGCCGCGTGCGCTGGCAGGCACGTACACAGGTAGAGAATGGCCAGTTTGCGGCCGGCCCGTTCGGTTCCGGAAGTGGTTTGCCCGATGGCGGTTACGATGTTCGCGTAGAAGTCTCGGAAGGCAGCGTGCAGCCAGTCACCGTGCAGGCGCGTATTGGCCACGAGGGCCAGCACCTGGCGGGAGAGCTTGTTAGCCAATCCCGCCATGGGCTGGGCCAGGTGGCCACCTACTCACAGCGTTTCTTGGTGGGGAGTGAGCCTAGACGAACGCGTGACCAGGTGGAGGTGCTAGAGAGTCCGGGGAGGTAGACGCTTTAGGCAGGATGCCAATGGGCTAACAGTACTGCATGAATCGAGGTGTCGCTGGGGGCTTTGGCGAAGTGCTCAATGACGAAGCGATCGTCACGCTGCACCACGTAGTGGCCCGCTTTGTGAAACACATGGGTAGGCCCGAGCAACAGTAAGTCACCGGCGTTAACGGGCGAAAAATCTGTTCCTTTGGCGGGGGTTGCCATGACGCAGGGTGCTTTCCAGTCAATATTCAACGGCAAATGGCTGGGCACTTTAATAGTGGTTGCCTGTACCTGTTCCCAGGGGAGGGGGCCGGTATGGGTCAACGTTAATAGCTCGGGTGCGCTATCACCTTCCAGTAGGGTCGCCAGTGAGCAATCCAGGGCGTCAGCGAGCGCAACGAGGCGTTCGTGACCGATCTGCTTGATCGCCCCTGATTCCCAATAAGATATGGTGACATCTGACACGCCAACTTTGCGGGCCAAGGCCGCTTTGTTGAGCTTGGCCCTAAGCCTCAGTTGCTTGATACGTGAGCCTAGCGATTCCATTTCGTCATCCTGATAATGAGCTCAAAAGCTCGTGAATGTCTTCCACTATCATCATCTCTACCAATCCCAATAGTGGCGCTACGTAGGTACGTTATTAGCCTAGCTAAACCTTGGGAGTTGCGCCCAAGGGGTTGCTACAGAGCCATACTAAGCGATTGTGCTTTAGCGCGCATTAGTGGACAAATAACGTTGAGTTAATTTCTCTGACGCTTTCTCACGCCAGTTGTTCCCTGTGAGGCGCTGTTGGTTGCGCCTAAGGTGCGTATAATATCGCCATGCATTTTTGCCAATAGGACGTTTTCATGACCGTACGTACTCGCATTGCGCCTTCGCCGACAGGGGATCCCCACGTTGGTACGGCCTACATCGCCCTTTTTAATCTTTGCTTTGCGCGTCAGCATGGCGGCCAGTTCATTCTGCGTATTGAAGATACGGATCGGCTGCGTTCGACGCCTGAATCGGAACAGATGATTCTCGATTCATTGAGCTGGCTGGGGCTGGAGTGGGACGAAGGCCCAGACGTGGGTGGCCCTCACGGCCCGTACCGGCAGAGCGAGCGTGGCGATATTTATGCTCAACACGCCCAGCAGTTGTTGGATGCGGGGCACGCGTTCAAGTGTTATCGCACCAGTGAAGAGCTGGATGAGCTGCGTGAATCGCGTAAAGCCGCGGGCTTGCAGTTGGCATTGAAACCCGCCGATTTGGCACTGGATGCACAAGAGCAAGCGCGCCGTGAGCAAGAAGGCTGGCCGTACGTGGTGCGTATGAAGGTGCCCGCTGAAGGCGTGTGTGTGGTCAAGGACATGCTGCGCGGCACGATCGAGGTGGAGTGGGCGCAGGTCGATGCGCAAATTCTGCTGAAATCGGATGGCATGCCTACGTATCATTTAGCCAATGTGGTCGATGATCATCTCATGGCGATCACTCATGTATTGCGCGGGGAAGAGTGGATTAACTCCGCACCAAAGCATCAGTTGCTGTACGAGTATTTTGGTTGGGAAATGCCGCAACTTTGTCACATGCCGCTGCTGCGCAACCCGGATAAATCCAAGCTTTCCAAGCGTAAGAACCCGACCTCGATCAACTATTATCGCCGGATGGGCTTTTTACCCCAGGCCGTTACCAACTATTTGGGGCGGATGGGCTGGTCGATGCCCGATGAGCGCGAGAAATTCAGCCTGCAGGAAATGATGGCGGAATTTGATGTGCAGCGCGTCTCGCTAGGCGGCCCCGTGTTCGACCTGGAGAAGCTCACCTGGTTGAACGGGGTGTATATCCGCGAGGATCTGGATGATGACGCGCTGCTAAGCGCATTGCGGGAGTGGGCATTCAACGACGCCTACGTGAAGCAGATATTGCCACAGGTGCGGCCACGGGTAGAGACGCTCTCTCAGGTCATGCCGTTGGCGGGGCACTTTTTCGCTGGTTTGCCGACGCTGACAAAAGAATCATTTGAGAGCGTCAAGCTCGAAGATGAAGAGCTGGTTAAGCTGCTTCAGTTCCTGGTGTGGCGGTTCGAGGGTGTCTCGGCTTGGAACAAAGAGACGCTGCTGAATGAAGTGAAGCTGCTGGCCGAGCATTTTGATTTAAAAATGAAAGCGTTCCTGGCCCCCGTGTTTATTGCCATAACCGGCAGCGCCTCCAGCACCTCAGTCATGGACGCCATGGCGATCCTGGGTTCAGACGTCACACGCGCACGCTTGCGCAGTGCGATTGAGGTATTAGGTGGCGTTTCCAAAAAGCAGGCGAAGCGGTTTGAGAAAGAATTTCGTGAAATTGCGTAAACGCAATTTACCGAAGCGCTAGGCGGTGGTGAAGGCGTCTATGCTTACTATGCAGTTTGTAGTGTAAATAGGCGCTTTTACTGTTGACGAAGGTCAGCCTAATCAGTATTATACGCTCCGTCTTCACGACATGTGGGGCCTTAGCTCAGCTGGGAGAGCGCAACACTGGCAGTGTTGAGGTCAGCGGTTCGATCCCGCTAGGCTCCACCAATTCATAGAGCAATACCATATTGTGAATTGTCGCTTGTGAAGCAACGCTCGATAGCATCATCGTTTTAGTGTTTACGTCCCATTCGTCTAGTGGTCTAGGACACCGCCCTTTCACGGCGGTAACAGGGGTTCGAACCCCCTATGGGACGCCACTACTCACCTCCCCCTATTTTGATTATATTTCTCTGGCAATGAGTCTCCTCATCTGCTGGTTTTTTGTATTCCTGCCGTTCACAGAAAAGCTACAAATCGCCATATTTTGGACGATTTTATGCTTGACTTGTCCACTTTTGCGAATTTGATTTTAAGGTTGTGCACAACCCCTTGTTGTTGACGCAAAAAATCTTGAACAGAACTTAATCTCTTTAAAAACATACACTTATGTTAGATCAAAAAATGACCAATTTAAGGCTGACCCACTGCCCATGGCGATTCTGGGACGTTTTAAAGTGGTTGTGAACAGGGTTATCCACAGATAGTGTGGAAAACCTTTGCCCAGGCCGGGAAGCAAAAAAGTCAAGCGATATTAGATCGAAATCAGCCCTTTTAATGGTAGCGGTAGAGCGCAAAATGTGGCCAAAAAAGGGCCAGCAAAAGCGCTGCAAACCAAGCGCCTGAGATGCCCACAGCGAGCCATGCTGGCGTTTCTCAAGTTGCCTTGGTAACGGCACACAAAAGCCTTGTAGAGGGGGTAGGCGCTTACGTTGATAGGTGGCATATAAATGCAGGGCAGGGCGGTCGTGCTTTTACAGGCAGTGTATCTTCGACCGCAACGCAAAAGGCCACCCGAAGGTGGCCTTGAAGCGCTTACTCACGAAAAGCGATGCTTTTATTTCGTGGGGTAATCGCGCTGGTCGTGGCCCACATAGAGCTGACGTGGACGACCGATTTTGTAGCTTTCGCTGAGCATTTCGTTCCAGTGGGAAATCCAGCCAATGGTACGTGATACCGCAAAAATCACGGTGAACATATTGGTGGGGATGCCCATGGCTTTCAGGATGATGCCTGAATAGAAATCAACGTTCGGGTACAGCTTGCGCTCGATGAAGTACTCATCTTCGAGTGCGATCTGCTCAAGACGCTTGGCGATTTTCAGCTGCGGGTCGTCGGCCATGCCGAGCTCGGCGAGAACTTTGTCGCAGGTCTCTTTCATGACCTTGGCACGCGGATCGAAGTTGCGATACACACGGTGGCCAAAGCCCATCAGCTTGAACGGGTCGTCTTTATCCTTGGCTTTATCGACAAAGCGCTGGATGTTCTCTTCGGAGTCTTCACCGATTTCATCAAGCATGGCGAGTACGGCTTCGTTGGCACCGCCGTGAGCGGGCCCCCACAGCGCCGCGATACCGGCACTGATACACGCGAACGGGTTAGCGCCCGTGGAACCTGCCAGGCGTACCGTCGAGGTAGAGGCGTTCTGCTCGTGATCCGCATGCAGCATAAAGATGCGGTCCATGGCTTTGGCGTATACCGGGTTGATTTTGTACTCTTCGCACGGGTTGCTGAACATCATGTAGAGGAAGTTCTCTGCATAGCTCAGGTCGTTGCGCGGGTAGTTGAAGGGCTGGCCCACGTTGTACTTGTGCGACATCGCCGCCAAGGTCGGCATTTTAGCAATCAAGCGGATCGCGCTGATGATGCGATCTTCTTCCTGGGTAATGTCCATGTGGTCATGGTAGAAAGCGGCTAGGCCACCGACTACGCCACACAAAATAGACATCGGGTGCGCGTCGCGGCGGAACCCTTTAAAGAAGTTGTTGATTTGGTCGTGAACCATGGTGTGGTTACGAATGCGCGACTCAAAATCTGCGTATTGTTCGTCGGTAGGTAACTCACCAAACAGCAGGGTGTAGCACACTTCTACGAAGTTGGACTCTTTGGCCAGTTGGTCAATGGGGTAGCCGCGGTGGAGCAGCACGCCCTTGCCGCCATCAATATAGGTGATGGCAGACTGGCAGGAAGAGGTGGCCATAAAGCCGGGGTCGTAGGTGAACAGGCCTTCAGCGCCTAAGCCGCGTACGTCGATGACGTTGGGGCCAAGTGTGCCGGAATACATGGGTAGTTCGATCGGTTTATCAAGACCGTCTACCGTCAATGTCGCTTTCCTGTCAGCCATGCTGGCCTCCTTTCGAATTCGGGTTGGGACGTAAAGTCGTTGCTGCGCATACCGCGCCGGCGAAAAGGCTTGCCCACTATAGAAGTGTGCGACATTTTGTCAATTAGCCTAAGCGCTAGCCGCTAACTATACAAATATTGTTCTTATGAAGGGTTTTGTATAAGCTTTAAAAGTCTACAATATGATGAGGCGTCGAAAGATTGACGCTACTTTAACATAAGATGTTAACAGGCTTATCAAATTGCTACTCTACTGTCACTATAGCTATGCTGCACCGCAAAATCGACTCACAATGATGGCAATTTTCTTGCACCATAGTCGAGTTAAGCTTGAGTTCGGTTTGTAAGCGAGGGCGAAGGTTCTTATAATCCACGGCGCGCGACCGGCAGGTAGGTGGTCGTGCCCGACTTGGCAACGGCCGAGCCCCTTCCAGCAACCACCGCCCGCTCGGGCCATGCCCGACCTGTCGCAGAGCGGGCCAAGAGAGTGTGTACAAAGCCGTGAATAGCAAACGACCCGTAAACCTAGACCTTACTACGATCCACTTCCCACTGCCGGCCCTGACGTCGATCACCCACCGTATTACGGGTGTCATTCTGTTCGTTGGCCTGATTTTCGCTTTTTGGGCGCTGGGTAAATCCTTGTCATCTCCGGCGGGTTTCGACGCCGTTAGCGATGCGCTGGCCAATAATTTCTTGGCCAAGTTAATCGCTTGGGGGCTGCTGTCTGCCTTGGCATTCCACTTTGTCGCAGGCATTAAGCACCTGCTGATGGATGCCGATATTGGGGTGACCCTTGAAGGTGGCGTACAAAAAGCGCAGATCACCGTCGTGGTCAGTGCCGTTCTGATTATTCTGGCAGGAGTTTGGGTATGGTAACCAACATCACAAGTTTTGGCCGTAGTGGGCTTTCTGATTGGCTGATGCAGCGCGTTTCCGCGGTGATCCTGGCCCTCTATACGGTCTTTATCGTTGCCTTCCTGCTGTTTAATCCAGACCTCGATTATTACGCGTGGAGCGGCCTGTTCAATCAGACGTGGATGCGGATTTTCTCGCTACTGGCTTTTGTTGCCTTAGCGGCACACGCCTGGATCGGCCTGTGGACCGTCACCACCGACTATCTCAAGTCCACTCGCCTGCGCGTGGGTGCCCAAGCTGTCATCATCCTGGGCATTTTCGTGTACTTGGTGTGGGGCATTCAAATTTTGTGGGGAGCTTGATTACATGTCTAATCTGCGTAGCCTGACGTTTGACGCCATCATTATTGGTGGCGGTGGCTCTGGCCTGCGAGCCGCTCTAGAACTGGCGAAGTCCGGTAAAAAGACGGCCGTGTTATCGAAAGTTTTCCCGACCCGTTCTCACACCGTTTCTGCCCAGGGTGGCATTACCTGTGCGATCGCGTCCGACGACCCGAACGATGATTGGCGCTGGCACATGTATGACACCGTTAAAGGCGGCGACTATATCGCTGACCAGGACGCGGCTGAATATATGTGTTCCGAAGGCCCGAAAGCGGTATTCGAGCTCGAGCACATGGGTCTGCCGTTCTCGCGTTTAGACAACGGCCGCATCTATCAGCGTCCGTTCGGTGGTCAGTCGAAGAACTTTGGTGAAGGTGGTCAGGCGGCGCGTACTTGCGCAGCCGCTGACCGTACCGGCCACGCACTGTTGCACACCCTTTACCAGAACAACTTGAAGAACAATACCGTGTTCCTCAATGAGTGGTACGCGGTGGATTTGGTCAAAAACGCCAGCGGTGACGTGGTGGGTTGTATCGCCATGTGCATCGAGACCGGCGAAGTGGTTCACGTTAAATCCAAGGCCACGGTACTGGCGACCGGTGGTGCAGGCCGTATCTACGCCTCGACCACCAACGCCCTGATCAATACCGGTGACGGTATCGGCATGGCGCTGCGCGCCGGCTTCCCGATGCAAGACATGGAAATGTGGCAGTTCCACCCGACCGGTATTTACGGCGCGGGCACGCTGGTCACAGAAGGTTGCCGCGGTGAAGGTGGCTACCTGATCAATAAAGACGGCGAACGCTTCATGGAACGCTACGCGCCGAACGCCAAAGATTTGGCGGGCCGCGACGTGGTCGCACGCTCCATGGTCATGGAAATCCTCGAAGGTCGTGGCTGCGGCGAGAAGGGCGATCACGTCTTCCTGAAGCTCGATCACCTGGGTGAAGAAGTCCTTGGCAAGCGCCTGCCCGGTATCGTCGAGCTTTCCAAGACCTTTGCTCACGTCGATCCGGCCAAAGATCCGATCCCCGTCGTCCCGACCTGCCACTATATGATGGGCGGTATTCCGACCAACATTCATGGTCAGGCGATTACCATGGACGAAAGCGGTAACGATCATATCGTTAACGGCTTGTTTGCCTGTGGCGAAGCGGCGTGTGTATCGGTCCACGGTGCTAACCGTCTGGGCGGGAACTCACTGCTGGATCTGGTGGTCTTTGGGCGTGCCGCTGGCATGTTTATCGAAGGCGCACTGAACGAAGGCATCGAGTACCTGGACGCTTCCGAGTCGGATATCGAATTCGCCATGAAGCGGATCACGCGCTGGAACGAGTCTGAGGGTGGCGAAAGCATTCCTGAGCTGAAAGCTGAGCTTCAGGAAATCATGCAGACCTCCTTCGGCGTATTCCGCGAAGAGAAAAACATGCTGGAAGGCGTCGATAAGCTGGCGAAACTGCGCGAGCGTATCGCCAATGCCCATCTGCCTGACAAGTCCAACGCGTTCAACACAGCCCGTGTAGAAGCGCTGGAACTGGATAACTTGATGGAAGTGGCAGAAGCGACGGCGATCGCTGCCCTTGAGCGTAAAGAGAGCCGTGGCGCCCACTCGCGCTATGACTATCCAGACCGTGATGATGTCAACTGGCTGAAGCACTCGCTTTTCTTCCCAGCGACCAAAGAGCTGAAGAAGCGCGACGTCAACTTCAAACCGAAAACGGTTGATACCTTCGAGCCTAAGGTTCGTACCTACTAAACGCCGCATTGACGAGAGGGAGTCAAAATGTCCAATCTTCAGGTATCCGTATACCGTTACAATCCGGAAACCGACTCCGCGCCTTACATGCAGGAGTTTCAGGTCGATACCAAAGGCCGCGATGTAATGGTGCTGGATGTTCTTCATATGATGAAAGAACAAGACAGTGGTTTGGCGTTTCGTCGCAGCTGCCGCGAAGGGGTGTGCGGTTCCGACGGCATGAACATGAACGGCAAAAACGGCTTGGCGTGTATTACGCCGCTTTCAGACGTTGTGAAAAACAACAAGCTGGTGCTGCGTCCGCTGCCAGGTTTGCCGGTGATTCGCGATATGGTCGTCGACATGGGGCTGTTCTATAAGCAGTACGAGCGTATCCAGCCGTACCTGCAAAATGACACGCCTGCCCCGGCTATCGAGCGCCTGCAATCGCCAGAAGATCGCGACAAGCTCGATGGGCTGTATGAGTGTATTCTATGCGCCTGCTGCTCAACGTCTTGCCCGTCGTTCTGGTGGAACCCTGAGAAGTTCGTGGGCCCGGCAGGTCTGCTGCAATCTTACCGTTTCCTGGCGGATTCCCGTGATACCGCTACGCGTGAACGCCTAAGCGATTTGGAAGATCCGTTTTCGGTCTTCCGCTGCCGTGGCATCATGAACTGTGTGGCGGTGTGTCCAAAAGGGCTTAATCCCACCCGCGCGATCGGTAAAATTCGCGAAATGTTACTGGCTGATGCTACCTAAGCCTATGACATTTGAGTAAAAAAGCGTGTGCCACTTAAGTTGGGTGATAATGCCACTTAAATCATGGCGCTTCGCTTGTTATCATAGGGTTTGTCACGTGGTGCGGCGTCGCGTCGCACCGCTGATCAGACAAGTTTGAAAGCCGGTGCCTTGGGTACCGGCTTTCGAGCATGAACTGAAGACGAAACACCGTATGACGCGTTAGGTATAAACAGCTTGATGATGTATAGCTAGATGAACAGGGTTTCCGGCCGTTGGCCGGCGCCGCCGGCAAATGTCCCGCCCCGCCGGCAGGGCAATAGCGATGTCGCCGCACGTTTGCGACGATACCGATACCACCCCATCAGTGCAGGGTGACCGAGAGATGCAACAAGGCATAATGGAGTTGATGTGGCGTTCCTCTCACGTTAGTGGCGGCAATGTTCACTACGTGGAAGCGCTTTACGAGCAGTACCTCGCCGATCCTGAGTCTGTCCCTGACGAATGGCGCAGCTACTTTGATGAGTTGCCGCGCCCCGAGGGCAGTGCCTCCCACGATGTTCCACTAAGCCCAGTCCGTGATCAGTTCTACCAGTTGGGGCGCGAAAGTCGTCCGGGCCGGGTAGTCGCCGCTGCCGATAGCGGTGAAAACAAAAAGCAGGTCAAAGTCCTGCAGCTGATTAACGCTTACCGCTTCCGTGGCCATCAAAAGGCCAATATCGACCCGCTAGGACTGCGTAATCCCACCCCCGTCCCCGATCTCGATCTGTCTTTTCATCAGCTCTCAAAAGCTGATCTGGACACCGAGTTCCAAACCGGTTCTTTCTTTTTAGGTATCGACAAAGCACCGCTGCGTGACATCGTTGATGCGCTGGAGCGCACGTATTGCCGCTCCATCGGCTGCGAGATCATGCATATCGTCGATACCGAAGAGAAACGTTGGTTACAGCGACGTTTCGAGTCGGTACGCAGTGCGCCTGATTTCAGCGCCGACGTGCGTAAGCACGTGCTGGAGCGATTGACGGCGGCCGAAGGTTTGGAAAACTACCTGGCATCCAAGTATCCAGGCACCAAGCGCTTTGGTCTTGAAGGCGGCGAAACGTTTGTACCGATGATGGATGAACTGATCCAGCGTGCCGGTGGTTACGGCACCAAGGAAGTGGTCATCGGTATGGCGCACCGCGGTCGACTGAACCTGTTGGTCAACATTTTGGGTAAAAACCCAGCTGACTTGATCGATGAGTTCGATGGCAAAAAGGTGATCGAGCGCGGCTCAGGTGATGTGAAGTACCACCAGGGCTTTAGTTCGAACGTCATGTCACCAGGCGGCGAAGTCCATTTGGCGATGTCGTTCAACCCATCGCACCTGGAAATCGTGGCGCCCGTGGTAGAAGGCTCGGTGCGTGCTCGTCAGGATCGTCGTAACGACGAAGAGGGCAGCAAAGTGCTGCCGATCAACGTTCACGGCGATGCGGCGTTTGCCGGTCAAGGCGTGGTGATGGAGACATTCCAGATGTCCCAGACCCGTGCTTATAAAACCGGTGGCACGGTCCACATTGTGATCAACAACCAAGTGGGCTTCACCACCTCGCATCCGCTGGATGCACGCTCTACCGAATACTGCACTGATATTGCCAAGATGGTTCAAGCGCCAATTTTTCACGTCAATGGCGATGACCCGGACGCAGTGCTGCACGCGACGCAAGTCGCCCTCGATTACCGTCAGCAGTTCAAGAAAGACGTGGTGATCGACCTGGTTTGCTACCGTCGTCGTGGCCATAACGAAGCTGATGAGCCGTCAGGCACACAGCCGATGATGTATGCCAAGATCAAAGATCACCCCTCGGCGCGCTCGCTGTATGCCAAGCGTTTGGTCGATCAAGGTGTGCTCTCTGAAGACGCGGCTAAAGCGATGGTCGAAACCTACCGTGACGACCTCGTGGCGGGTAATCACGTCGCCAACGCCTTGGTGCAAGAGCCCAACGCGTCACTGTTCGTTGACTGGGCGCCTTACCTCGGCCACGAATGGACCGGCGATGCAGACACCTCCTTCGACATGAAGCGCCTGCAGCAGCTGGCCGCCCGCATGTGCGAAGTGCCGGATGGCGTCGACGTGCAGCGCCAAGTGGCCAAGATTTATGAAGATCGCCGCAAAATGCAGGCCGGTGGTTTGGCACTCAACTGGGGCTTTGCAGAAACGCTGGCTTACGCCACGCTGCTCGAGCAGGGCCACCCGATCCGGATTACCGGGCAAGACGTTGGGCGCGGTACGTTCTCCCACCGTCATGCCGTGGTGCATAACCAGAAAGATGGCTCCACCTATGTGCCGCTTCAGAACATGGCCGATGGGCAGCCGCGCTTTACTATTCATGACTCCTTCCTCTCGGAAGAAGCCGTGCTGGCGTTCGAGTATGGCTACTCCACCACCGCGCCGAATGATCTAGTGATCTGGGAAGCCCAGTTTGGTGATTTCTTTAACGGCGCACAGGTCGTCGTTGACCAGTTCATCTCCTCCGGTGAGACGAAGTGGGGCCGGGTGTGTGGTTTGACCATGCTGTTGCCACACGGTTATGAAGGCCAGGGTCCTGAGCACTCGTCGGCACGCTTGGAGCGTTTCCTGCAAATGTGTGCTGAGCACAACATGCAGGTCTGCGTACCGACCACGCCCGCGCAGATTTATCATCTACTGCGTCGTCAGGTGATCCGTCCGCTGCGCAAGCCGCTGGTGGTGATGACACCTAAATCGCTGCTGCGTCATAAAGAGGCGACATCGAGTCTTGAAGATCTGGCCCACGGCAAGTTCCATATGGTGCTCGCTGATCAAGCTGATCTGGCACCTGAGAAGGTCACCCGCGTTGTACTTTGTGCTGGCAAGGTCTACTACGACTTAGCCGCTTGGCGCGCTGAGAATGAGCGTCATGACACGGCCATCTTACGTCTTGAACAGCTTTACCCCTTCCCGAAAGAAGAGCTTCTGGAAGCGCTGCAAGGCTATACCAACGTAGAAGACATTGTGTGGTGTCAGGAAGAGCCCTTGAACCAGGGTGCCTGGTACGCCAGTCAGCACAATATGCGTGCAGTGGCCGATATGCTGAAAGATGGCCTCGGACGCGAGTTGAAATTTGCAGGACGTCCTGCCTCTGCTGCACCAGCAGCTGGCTATATGTCCGTCCATACTGAACAGCAGCGCCAGCTGGTGGAAGACGCTTTTAATTTATAAGCGGCCACCGGATTTAGAGAACACATAAGGGAAACGACATGGCTACTGAGATCAAAGCGCCAACCTTTCCGGAATCCGTTGCCGAAGGCACAGTGGCGGCGTGGCATAAAAAGCCGGGTGACAGCGTTGAGCGTGACGAGCTGATTGTTGAGATTGAAACCGACAAAGTGGTGCTGGAAGTCGTCGCACCGGAAGCGGGTACCCTAACCGACGTGATGGCCGAAGAGGGCGATACCGTCGAGTCAGAGCAGGTGCTGGGCAAAATCGGTGAAGGCAGTGCGTCAGGCAGCAAAGAAGAGAAATCTTCTGGCGATGACAGCGCTGAAAAAACCGAAGAGAAAGCTGACGCAAAACCGTCTGAAGAGAAGCAAGAAAAGCCCGCCAGTGGCGGTAGCGGTGGCGGCAAGCAGCATGACGTCAAAGCCCCCAGCTTCCCTGAGTCGATTCAGGAAGGCACCGTGGCCACTTGGCACAAAAAAGTCGGTGAAGCGGTCAAGCGTGATGAAGTGCTGGCCGATATCGAAACCGACAAAGTCGTGCTTGAAGTCGTGGCACCGGCCGATGGCGCCCTGGCTGAAATCAAAGCCGAAGAGGGTAGCCAGGTAGAGTCCGAAGCGATTCTTGCGACCTTCACTGAAGGCGCTGGCGGTGACAGCAGTGGCGGCGATAGCGGTGGCGATTCAGCCCCCGCAAAAGCAGACAGCAGCGATGACGATGGCGCCGATGAGAAAGTCGGTGACAAAATCCTCGCTCCGGCCGCGCGTAAAATGGTGGCCGAGCATGATCTGGACGTTGCCAAGATCGAAGGCACCGGCAAAGGTGGTCGCATTCTGAAAGAAGACGTTCAGAAAGCGGTCAAAGACGGTTCTGCCAAGAAAGCAGCGAAATCGTCGGCACCGGCCAAATCAGCCGCTGCTCCGGCGGCCGAAGGCGAGCGCATCGAGAAGCGCGTGCCGATGAGCCGTTTGCGTCAAACCATCGCCAAGCGTCTTGTTCAGGCGCAGCAAACGGCGGCGATGCTGACCACGTATAACGAAGTGGACATGACCGAAATCATGGCCCTACGCTCGCAGTACAAAGAGACGTTCCTAAAAGCGCACGATATCAAGTTGGGCTTTATGGGCTTCTTTGTAAAAGCTGCTTCTGAAGGGCTCAAGCGCTTTCCGGACGTCAACGCCTCTATCGACGGCACCGACATCGTTTATCACGGTTATCAGGATATCGGCGTTGCGGTTTCCACCGACCGTGGTTTGGTCGTGCCGGTACTGCGTGACACCGACAGCATGAAAATTGCCGATGTCGAGCGCAAGATCGTCGATTTCGGCAAGCGTGGCCGTGACGGCAAGCTGGGCATGGACGACATGATCGGCGGTACCTTCACGATCACCAATGGCGGCACCTTTGGCTCGTTGATGTCGACCCCGATCATCAACCCGCCGCAAACCGCTATTCTGGGCATGCACAAGATCCAGGAACGTCCGATGGCAGTCAACGGCAAGGTCGAGATTCGCCCCATGATGTATCTGGCGCTCTCTTACGATCACCGTATGATCGACGGCAAAGATGCCGTTCAATTCTTGGTTACCTTGAAAGAATTGCTGGAAGACCCGGCACGTCTGCTGCTGGATGTCTAAAGTATAAGCGTTATCGTTATTGAAATAATGATTGAGTACGCTACTGCTTAACCAGGATTTAACTGCACTCGCACACAGCCTCCCACCCGGTTCACGTTAAAATGGGGGGAGGCCAGCAAGCTAAAGGAGCCAACATGGCTGATAAGTTTGATGTGATCGTTATTGGTGCTGGCCCTGGCGGTTACGTTGCCGCCATTCGTGCCGCACAGATGGGTCTGAAAGCGGCCTGTGTTGAAAAATGGATTGGTAAAGAAGGCAATGTCGTTCACGGTGGCACCTGCTTGAACGTAGGCTGCATCCCGTCTAAAGCACTGCTTGAAGCCTCTCACAAGTTCGTTGAAGCCAAGCATGACTTCGACGATATGGGCATTCAGGCTGGCGACGTCTCCATGGACGTTACCAAGATGATGGCGCGTAAGGACAAGATCGTTAAGAACTTGACCGGCGGCATCTCTGGCTTGTTCAAGGCCAACGGCGTTACCGCGATCGAAGGTACCGGTAAAGTGGTTTCCGGCAAGCAGGTTGAAGTCACCGATACCGATGGCAACACGACCACTTACGACGCCGACAACATTGTGATTGCAGCGGGCTCCGTGCCGGTGGAAATTCCGCCGACCCCGCTGACCGAAGGCCTGATTGTTGATTCAACTGGCGCGCTGGAATTCACCGAAACGCCCAAGCGTTTGGGTGTGATTGGTGCCGGTATCATCGGCCTTGAGCTGGGCAGCGTATGGAACCGTCTGGGCTCCGAAGTCACCGTGCTTGAAGCCATGGACTCTTTCCTGCCAATGGTCGATGCCACCGTTGCCAAAGAGACACAGAAACTGCTCAAGAAGCAGGGTCTGGACATCAAACTGGGCGCTCGCGTGACCGGTTCTGAGGTCAAAGGCGAAGAAGTCGTTGTGAAGTACAGCGATGCCAACGGCGAACAAGAGATGACGTTTGATAAGCTCATCGTTTGTGTCGGCCGCCGCCCGTACACCAAAGGCGTGATTGCCGATGGCGTTAGCGTCGAGCTGGACGAGCGTGGCTTCATCTTTGTCGACGACCAGTGCCGTACTAACGTTCCTGGCGTTTACGCTATCGGCGACTGTGTACGCGGCCCAATGCTGGCGCACAAAGCGTCTGAAGAAGGCATCATGGTGGCGGACATCATCGCTGGCCATAAGGCCGAGATGAACTACGATGCTATTCCGAGCGTCATCTATACCTACCCAGAAGTGGCGTGGGTGGGCATGACCGAGCAAGACGCTAAAGCGAAAGGCATCGAAGTCAAAACCGGCACCTTCCCGTTCGCGGCAAGCGGCCGTGCGATGGCCAACAACGCCACCGAAGGCAGTGCCAAAATCATCGCCGATGCGGAAACTGACCGTATTCTCGGTATGCACATCGTGGGTCAACACGCTGGCGAGATGATCGCCCAGGGTGTTATCGCCATGGAATTCGGCTCTAGCGCCGAAGACCTGGCCCTGACCTGCTACGCGCACCCGACCATGTCGGAAGCTGTTCACGAAGCAGCGCTTGCGGTAGAGGGCCACGCGATTCATATGGCCAACCGTAAGAAGCGTAAATAATTCAGTCAGCAACAACGAAGCGCCACCTTTTATGGGTGGCGCAAACTTTCGGCTTTGTCTTAATCCGCAAAGATCGAAAGAACGGGGATGACCAGTTCTTTTAAGACCGTTCTTGTAAGACTGCTCTTAAAAGAAAACTGATCATCGTTCGAGTCACATGCAACCAATGGCATGAATCGATGAATCTTCACGAGTATCAAGGTAAACAGCTGTTTGCCGATTATGGTTTACCAGTGTCTAAAGGCTTTGCAGTCGACACTCCCGAAGAAGCGGAAGAGGCTTGCAAAAAAATCGGTGGTGACATGTGGGTGGTTAAAGCCCAGGTGCACGCCGGTGGCCGTGGTAAAGCGGGTGGCGTTAAGCTGATTAAAGACCCGGCTGAAGCCAAAGCATTTGCTGAACAGTGGCTAGGCAAAAACCTGGTGACCTTCCAGACTGACGAAAAAGGTCAGCCGGTTGCCAAGATTTTGGTTGAAACCTGCACTGACATCGCCGACGAGCTGTATCTCGGTGCCGTTGTCGATCGTACTACCCGTCGTGTGGTCTTCATGGCCTCTACCGAAGGTGGTGTTGAGATCGAAACGGTTGCAGAAGAGACGCCGGAAAAGATTCTCAAAGCTGAAATCGATCCGCTGGTCGGCGCACAGCCGTACCAAGCGCGTGAGCTAGCCTTTGCACTGGGCCTGAAAGGCGACCAGATCAAGCAGTTCACCAAGATCTTCCTCGGTCTGTCTCAGTTGTTCCACGACAAAGACTTGGCCCTGCTGGAAATCAACCCGTTGGTCGTCACTGAAGAAGGCAATCTCCACTGCCTCGACGCCAAACTGGGTCTGGATAGCAACGCGCTGTACCGTCACCCTGACCTGCAGGCCATGCGCGATCCTTCGCAAGAAGATCAGCGTGAAGCCGATGCGGCGAAGTGGGAGCTTAACTATGTCGCGCTCGATGGCAACATCGGCTGCATGGTAAACGGCGCCGGTTTGGCCATGGGCACCATGGACATCGTCAACCTGAGCGGCGGCAAGCCAGCTAACTTCTTGGACGTTGGCGGCGGCGCGACCAAAGAGCGCGTGGCAGAAGCATTCAAAATCATCCTGTCTGACGACAATGTTAAAGCCGTACTGGTTAACATCTTCGGCGGTATCGTTCGTTGCGACATGATTGCTGAAGGCATTATCGGTGCCGTTGAGCAAGTGGGCGTCAACGTACCGGTCGTCGTACGTTTGGAAGGTAACAACGCCGAACTGGGTGCAGAAAAATTAGCATCTAGCGGTTTGAACATCATCGCGGCTACTAGTCTGACCGACGCGGCTCAGCAGGTCGTTAAAGCGGCGGAGGGCAAGTAATGAGCATCCTGATCGATAAGAACACCAAGGTCATCTGCCAGGGCTTTACCGGTGGCCAGGGTACGTTCCACTCCGAGCAGGCGATTGCCTACGGTACGCAAATGGTCGGTGGTGTTACACCGGGCAAAGGCGGTCAAGAGCACCTCGGTCTGCCCGTTTTCAACACCGTGAAAGAAGCGGTAGAGAAAACCGGCGCGGAAGCCAGCGTGATCTACGTACCGGCGCCTTTCTGTAAAGACTCGATCCTTGAAGCGGCCAACGCCGGTATCAAGCTGATTGTGTGCATCACTGAAGGGATCGCTACGCTCGACATGCTCGAAGCGAAAGTGAAGTGTGACGAGCTGGGCGTACGCCTGATCGGCCCGAACTGCCCCGGTGTTATCACCCCAGGCGAATGCAAAATCGGCATCATGCCGGGTCACATTCACCAGCCGGGCCGCGTCGGTATCGTATCTCGTTCTGGTACCTTGACCTATGAAGCCGTTAAGCAGACCACTGATCACGGTTTCGGTCAGTCTACCTGTGTCGGTATCGGTGGCGACCCGATTCCGGGCTCTAACTTCATCGACATCCTCGAGATGTTCGAGAAAGACCCGAAAACCGAAGCCATCGTGATGATCGGTGAAATCGGCGGTACGGCGGAAGAAGAAGCCGCGGCTTACATCAAAGCCAACGTTTCCAAGCCAGTGGTTTCCTACATTGCCGGTGTGACTGCACCTCCTGGCAAGCGTATGGGCCACGCGGGCGCGATCATCTCTGGCGGTAAAGGCACCGCTGACGAGAAGTTTGCTGCGCTTGAAGACGCCGGTGTTAAAACCGTACGCTCTTTGGCTGAAATCGGTGATGCGCTGAAAGAAGTGACTGGCTGGTAAGCCATTGACGTTCAACTGCACACGGTAAAGGCGCCCCAAGGGGCGCCTTTATTATGTCTGCCTAATCACTTTAGGTAGCGTTAGCTCGTTAGCAAATAGTGCTATGGCGCCGGTGAGCGATGCAGCATGCGATAGCTATACAGAACAAACAACGGTGCGCCTGCCGCCAGATAAAGGTGGTAGCTGATCAATCGCCACACTAAGACGGCCGCCGCGGCCTGTTCTCGGCCCATTAAAGGCAGTAATAAGCTCCCCACGCCCACCTCCGCAGCCCCTGCCCCGCCCGGTAAGAAACTGAACTGACTGGCCGCCATGGCCAACATTTGCGTCAAAAAGGTCCACATCCAATCCGCATGGCCGCCTATTCCTAGTACCGCTAGATAAAGCAAGCTATAGCGCATCAGCCAGTGGGCAGTGGTCAATAGCAGCATCGCCATAAGGGTAGAGCGGGGTAGCAGAAGCGTTATCTTTAACGCCTGCCGACAGCGTAACAGGCGCCTAGCAAGCCAACGCCGCCGGTAGCGGCCAGGCCACGGGGTCTTGATGCCTGGGGCTCGTAATAGCCGGGGTAAGTAGCACATGACCACACTCACCAGCGTTGCCATGAAGGCCAGGCCGACTAATGCCCACTGCACCAGCGCTTGGTGAGGCCACTGCGTATCGCTCAGCAGTGAAAAAAGCACTAAGCCGCTTAACATGGCAAGAAAGAACAGTAAGTCGCAGCCTTGATCTATTAAAAATACCGCTGCACCCTTGGCAGGTGGAAAACCGCGCCTGGCAAGCAGTAGCAGTAGGGTAGCAGGCCCGCCACTGCCGCCTGGGGTGGCGCAAAGGGCGAACTTGGAAGCCAGCTCGATACCCAATGCGCCGCGCTGACCAAGCTGGCCCGCCCGGCCACTGAGCATCAAACGAAGCCTTGCTGCATTCAGGTTCCAACACAGAAAGGCCATGACCAACATCAATAACAGCAGGCCAAGCGGAAAACTTTTGACCCGCTGCAGCGCTTCGGCGCCGCCCAATACGGCAGTGAGTACCAACGGTGCCACCAGCGCCAGCGCTATCATCACGCCATGGATAGGCCGCCACTTGAGCAACTGACGACGGCTACTGGTGTTGGTGGAGTGCATACGGTTGGCTGCCGTGGCAAAGCTGCTGATAATGTTCCAGTAACGCGTGCATTACCCCATCCCAATTGAAATGGCGTTCCACATGGCGACGCGCGTAGCGCCCACTCGCCGCGACATCGTTACTGAATAGCGCTTTGCACGCATCAGCCATGGCCGCGGGATCCAGCGGCTTGCATAAAATACCCGCGCCCAGCGGCACGTTCTCTGCCAGCGCCCCAGCGCGAGCGGCGATCACCGGAATGCCACTGGCCATGGCTTCTTGGGCTATTAAACCGAAGGTTTCGCGGGTGCCCGCATGCAACAGGGCATCGCTGTTGGCCAAAGCTTTAGCGACTTCATGCGCGCCACAGCAGCGGTCCACAATGGTGACATTGCTGGGCACGTGATGGGGCATGCCTGGGCCCATCAGCAGCAAATGGTAATCGCTGCCGAGCTGACGCATCGTTGCCAGCAGCACATCGATATTTTTCTCGCGGGAGTTGCGCCCCACAAAGATCAGCAGTTTTTTATCGCTGGGTATGCCCATGGTCTGGCGGAACGTCGGGTCACGCTGCTCGGGATTGAATTGCGCTAAATCGACACCCAATGGCTGAACGCGAACGTTATCGACACCCCAGTCACGCAGCCGATCCGCCATCGCGTTACAGGGCGCCAGCACACTATCGAACCGACTATAAAGATCCGCGACATAGCGGGTTAAGCGTTTCTCAACATAGCGACCAAAGCGGTCGCCCATCAAGCGTGGGAGATCGGAGTGGTAGAAGCCCACCACCGGCACGCCGAGACGTTGGCCCGCGGCGAGCGCCGCCCAAGCCGTTACATACGGGTCGCCAGCCTCAATCAAATCAGGCTGTAGATCAATCAGCGTGTCTCGCCATGCTGAACCGCGCAACGGAAACCGATAGCCCTGGCCCAGCGGTAAATGTAATGCCGGTAAGGTGTGGTGATCGCCCAAGCTGTCACGCTCCGCGCCGGGCACCAGCAGGCTGGTACGCAGTTGGGGGATACGCGAAAAAACACGGTGTTTGGCCTGTAAATAGGTACGCACACCGCCGCTGGCGGGTGCATGGAACATCGTCACATCGGCAATGTGCAAGCTAACCTCCAACCCTAAAGAGTGTCATCGTTTCACCATAAAGCAGAAATAAGTCAGTTCAGCGACAGTGGCTTTGGAGGGAGCGGGTTGGACGCTTATTTAGGCCATTAGCTGGACTATTGCTGAGTAGCGTCTATTATTACCATCCATATGGATGGTATATGGAATATTTTGCTGCAAAAGAGGCAATGACACATGAGCGTGCATGAACTGCGTCGTAAAAGCGGCGACTCCAGCGAGAAGATCACTATTAATCTGGGCTTGGTCGATCTAGGGCAGATCGACCTGTTGGTGCAGGAAGGGTTTTACTCCAACCGAACGGACCTAATCCGCACGGCCATTCGTAATCAACTGGCGACTCATGCGGAGGTGGTCAAGGAGACCGTGTCCCGTAAGTCGTTCGTACTCGGGCTCGAGCACTATAGCCGCGCAGATTTGGAAGCCCTGCAAGCTGCAGGTGAAACGTTACACATCCAGGTGCTGGGCATGGCCAGCATTGCCGATGACGTAACGCCTGAGCTGGCTCTCGCCACTATCGAATCCGTGGTAGTTCTGGGCGCCCTGCACGCAAGCAAAGCGGTTAAGGCTGCCCTGGCAGAGCGCATCCACTGACTTGCCCGCTCAATCACTGTGTATTCACTCACCCCGCCATCATTGAATAAGGAAATTGAAAATGATCGATGCCACGATGACCAAGCGAATGGAAGAAGCGACGCGGCTAACCCGCGCGGGAAAACTACAAGAGGCAATGGCCGTTCTCCAGGGTAACGCACCCGAATCGAGCGGCGTTGAAACGCCGGATACCGCCTACCAGGAAGGCAATACCTTCGACGGAACCTGCGAGGTGATCGACGACGAAGCCACCGAATCGAAGCCAGAGCCTGTTGATTCGCCCAAGGGATCATTCACGCCCGCCGATATTAAGGTGCCGGCTGCATGGCGCGACAAGTGGATGAAGTTTCGCGCTGGCATAGCGCAGCCCGAGCAAGCACCAAGCGCCAGCGAGACACCACAGCCAGGGGCCTTCACTGCTGGTCGCTTTACCAACTCTGTAGGCTCGCGTGATTACAAACTTTATATCCCGAGCGGCTATACCGGCCAGGCACTGCCGCTGGTGGTGATGCTGCATGGCTGTACCCAAAACCCTGATGACTTCGCTGCCGGAACCGAGATGAACCGACTGGCCGAAGAGCAGCTGTGTTGCGTGCTTTATCCGGCCCAACCGGCAACCGCCAACACCTCAAAATGTTGGAACTGGTTCAAAGCCGAAGATCAGCAGCGCGAGGGCGGCGAACCCGCGATTATTGCGGGCATGACCCGCCAGATCATTGAGACCCACGGGCTCGATAAACGTCGCGTCTATGTCGCAGGCCTTTCGGCCGGCGCGGCCATGGCGACCACTCTGGCAATGACCTACCCGGATCTGTTTGCGGCAGTGGGCATTCACTCTGGGCTACCCCACGGCGTGGCCCAAAGTCTTCCCGATGCCTTGGGCGCCATGCAGGGTGGCACAGGGCCGCTTAGCGGTGGTAAAGCGAAAGGGGCCGGTTGGGCATCGGAAGTGCCCGCGATTATTTTTCATGGGGATCGTGATACCACCGTGCACCCTAGCAATGCGGAGCGGGTGGCCGCTCAGTACAGCACATCCCATCAAGCAGGCGCGACAGTGGAGAAGGGTAAAGTAGCCAATGGCCACGGCTATACCTGTACCACGCACCTTAATGCGAAGGGTGAAACCCACTTGGAGCAGTGGCAGATACACGGGGCGGGCCACGCCTGGTCAGGCGGCAGCACCCAAGGCAGCTATACCGATCCAAAAGGCCCCGATGCCAGTAAGGAAATGCTACGTTTCTTCTTTAGTCATCGGCTAGCGAGTCGTCAACTATAGTCAAACTCAACCAGCGTGGATGTTGGCCCTTAACAAGGAGAGCATTGTGACCATCGACCCCCATTTGACCATCGAGAACTATCAAGCTGCTTTAAAAGAGGGCAGTGCTGAGCCCTACGACTGGTGGCATGCGTGTGCTGCCCAGATAGAAGAGCGCGAGGCCGAGGTTCAAGCCTGGGAGGCGCTGGCACCCCGCTTGCCAGCGTTGCCTTCAGATGTAGATGTTGGCAGCGTGCCACTGTATGGCGTGCCGGTAGGCATTAAAGACATTATCGACACCACTAATATGCCTATTACCTGGGGCACTCGCGGTTATCTTAGCTCTCCTGGCTCACAATTAAATGCCGCGTTGGTCACGCTGCTTGAAGAGCAAGGCGCCTTGGTCATGGGTAAAACGGTGTCTACGGAGTTCGCCTATTTTACGCCGGGTAAGACCCGTAATCCTCATGATGCGAACCGCACGCCCGGTGGTTCTTCAAGCGGCTCGGCTGCGGCCGTGGCGGCGGGGATGGTGCCGCTGGCGTTTGGTACGCAAACGGCGGGTAGCATGATTCGACCAGCGAGCTATTGTGGCGTGTTTGGCTTTAAACCCACGTTTGGCACCCTTAGCTGTGACGGTGTTAAACCCTTTGCCGCTTCATTAGATACGTTGGGCTGGTTTACCCGCCATATCGACGATATTTGCACGACATTCTCGGCGCTGACCAAGGCGCCCTCAATCCCCGCGCTGGATAACCTCCAAGGCGTTCGCGTAGGTATACATAGCCTGCCGTTTGATGAACCACTGGCGCCGGATGTTAAGCAGGCCCTGGCAAATGCCCAAGAGCGCTTTGAACAAGCGGGGGCTGAGATAGTGCCGTTGCGTCTGGATCCGCGTTATGAAGCGCTGGTGGAGCATCAAAAAGTGGTGCTGGCCTATGAAGCGGCCCAATCGCTGGCGAGTGAATATCGAGACTATGCCGCAAAAATGGGGGAGAAGCTGGTTGAGCTAATCGAACAGGGCAGGGTGACAAGCTTTGAGCGCTACATTGAAGCCAAGCGTGCCGCCACTCAGATGCAACAGGCGCTCTCAGAGGTATTTAGCGAGGAAGTAGATATTATCCTCGCCGCTAGTGCTCAAGGCGAAGCGCCGGAAGGCCTCGATGCAACTGGCGACCCAATTTACTGTCGCGCATGGACACTGTTGAGCGTGCCGTGCCTCAATTTACCGCTGAGCCAAGGGAGTGCCGGCATGCCTGTCGGTGTACAAATAATCGCCGACCGTTGGCAGGATGAGAAACTTCTACAAATCGCCCGTACGTTAATGAAAGCAGAATAATCATCAGCCCTACAGCAAAAACAACAACGGCGCCCTAAGGCGCCGTTGTCGGTTACTGCGAGTAAACACATACGGTTTATGCAGCGGGTTTCGCCACCAGCGAGCGGGTCTCTTCGCGGGCTTCGGTTAAGACGACGCGAAGCGGGTCGCCAAGCTTGTAACGCTCTTCGCCTTCGATCTGGATACGTCCCTCTTTATCATCAATCACCACTTTGCTGCGGTCACTGTGCATTAAAGGGGCGGGAACAAAGGCGGTGGCGCCATTTTCCAGCAGACGAACGCGCATACCGCCACGGTTGATGGCCATGATCTCGGCCTCAAAGGAGTCCTGGTTCTGCGCGGCGGGCGTCAGGTAACGCACGTAGAGCCAATCTTTCACATCGCGCTCGGCCATACGGTTCAGGCGGCGGCGCTCCGTCAGTTGCTCGGTGAGCTGTTGGGTGGCTTCGGCGGGCGCCTGTTCGCCTTTCAGCACGCGCTTGATCAGGCGGTGGTTGACCATATCGCCATACTTACGAATCGGCGAGGTCCAGGTCGCGTAGGCCGCCAGGCCGAGGCCAAAGTGCGGGCCGGGCTGTGCGGACATCATGGTGAAGCCCTGGAAGCGACGCAGGCGCGCATCCAGCCAAGCGTCGTCGCGGCTTTCCAGTGCACGCTTCAGCTCGGTGTAGCGGGCAAGTTCAGTCAGCGCTTCACGTTCGACCACGATCTCTTGCCCTGCCAGGAATTCCTGGGCAGCTTCGGCTTTCTCGGGCTCGAACGCGCGATGCACGTTAAAGATACCGTGGCCGATATGCTGGGCCAAGAAGTCCGCGCAGCAGGCATTCGCCACAATCATCGACTCTTCGATCATGCGGTTGGCAATGCGGCGCTCTTCGGTGCGAACGGCCAATACGTTGCCAGCAGGGTCAAGGTCAAACACGTAGTCGGGGCGGTCTTTAAACACCAGCGCGTGTTCGTTGCGCCAAGCGGTACGTGCTTCGGTCAAATCACGCAGCGCGGTGAGCTGCTCGGCAATATCATCCGCCGGTGCCCAATCGCCTTGGCCTTCGATCCAGTCGGAGACGTTGTCGTAAACGAGCTTGGCGTGAGACTTAACGTTCGCCGCAAAAAAGCGGTACTCCCCCAGGCTGCCGTCGGCATTGATATCCAACGTGCAGGCCAGCGCGGGGCGCTCTTTATCTTCCCACAGCGAGCAGAGGTCATCCGCTAGCTGCTCTGGCAGCATGGTAACGTTCTGGCCGGGCAGGTAAACGGTGAAAGCGCGGGTGCGGGCTTCTAAATCCGCCGCATGGCCCTCTTCCACATAGGCGGTGGGGTCGGCAATCGCGACACTCAACTGCCAGCCGCCTTCAGCGCGAGGTGCGATGTGCAACGCGTCGTCCATATCGCGGGTCTTCTCACCATCGATGGTGAAGAAGGGCGTGGGCGTTAAGTCTTCGCGCGTCAGGCCTTCATCCATTAGCGGCCAATCGGTACCTGCATCGGGGCACTCTTGCTCCAGCGCATGGCGGGCAAGTGTTACGCGCCACGGCACTGCCGGGTCATCGCTTTTAGCGACCAGCTCATCAATCTGGGCAAAGAAAGCGCGGTCATCGGTTTTTAGCGGATGACGCACCAAGCGGGCAACGACCCAATCGCCGTCAGCAATGCTTGCTTCATCAAGGTTGTTCTTAATCCGCGCCTTGATCACATTTTTAATCGACGGATGGTCGGGCACCACGGCCAGACGACCTTCGCGCTTCTGCACGCGAGACACAAACCGATCCAGCCCAGCTTCAATCAGCTTTTCGGGCTCAACGGATTTTTTGTCACCATTCTCGTGGATAACCGCTTCCACGCGATCCCCGTGAATCACGAGCTTCATGGCGGGCGGTGGCACGAAATAGGATTCACCGTCGTCGGTTTCGAGAAAACCGAAACCTTTGTCGGTGGCTTTGATCACCCCTTCAGCACGGGGGGTGGTTTGACGAATCTGTTGCTTGAGCTGGGCAAGCATGGCGTTATTCTGAAGCATGAGCTCAATCAGTTGGCGAGAGTTAGGGTGTCACTATACGGATTCCCGCTTGCCACGCCAATTGCCGCCGAGTGAAGTCGGCCCGGATGTTCGCTTGGGGGACGGTGCGTCAAAGGCTTACATGCGTTTAGGGGAATCGGTTAAGCTAAACGCCCATGCCGATGGAGCGCACTATGACACCCCGCCTGATTGTTTCTGACCTGGATGGCACGCTTTTAGGGAGCGACCACACCCTGCATGAAAGCACGGTTGCAGTGCTGCGGGCGCTGGTAAAGCAAGGCCACCATTTTGCGCTTGCTTCGGGGCGCCACTATCACGATATGAAGGTGTTTCGCGATCAGTTGGATATTCCCGCGCACTTGATCAGTACCAACGGCGCCTATGTGCACGACCCACAAGGCACCTTGCTGGCCGCGACCCATGTCGACCCTGAGCATGCACAAACGCTGATTAATCTCCCGCGCCCGCCTCAGGTGCGCTTGAACCTCTACCATGAAGGCGGTTGGCATATTGATGCCGAAGCCCCGCACCTATTAGCACATCACGCCTCGACCGGGTTTGGCTATGAAGTCGTCCCTCCTGATCAGATGGACATACATGGCATTGGCAAAGTGCTCTATCTAGGCGATCCGGAGGCGTTGAAACAGCTGGAAGCGCAGGCTCATGAAGCCCATGGCGATGCGCTGCATATTACCTACTCGACGATTGACTCCCTGGAGATCATGGCGGGCGGCGTTAACAAAGGCGTTGCGTTAGCCTCACTGCTTGAACGCTTAGCATTAACCCCAGCCGACTGCATGGCGTTTGGTGATAACCTCAACGATACCGAAATGCTAGTGTTAGCCGGGGAAGCCCAGGTAATGGCCAATGCCCACCTTGACCTCTTCGACCGTATAGAAGGCGCAGAGCGAATCGGCCACCATGGTGAAGCGGCTGTTGCCGAATGGTTAAAAAAACGCTTTGAGCTTTAGTGACCTGGGTAAAGGCTGAGGGTAAATGCTAATGCAACCTTGGTCGTAGCAGTATTGCTACTACTTATCCCCTCGACCATCATCAAGGCCCCATAACGACAACAACGTAGGGCTGAACCCGCTGCGATATGACGACAACCCCCGCTACCTTGATTGTGGTCGATGATGACCCGGAAATTTGTGAACTGCTCGCGGACTACCTGGGGCGGCACGGTTACCGGGTATTCACGGCGGACGGTGCCCAAGCGCTGCATTCGCTGCGCGCTGAGTACACTCCTGACTTGCTGATTGTCGATTTAATGCTCCCCGGTGACGATGGCTTTACCATTTGTCGCGACGTTCGAAAGCACAGCGATGTGCCTATAATCATGCTGACCGCTAGCGCCGACGAGACCGACCGTATTCTAGGCCTTGAGCTAGGTGCCGATGATTATCTGGGCAAGCCGTTTAATCCCCGCGAATTGCTGGCGCGTATTAAAGCGGTACTGCGCCGCACTCGTAGCGTTCCGCCAGCGTTGCCAGCAGGGCAGGCACGCTGGGTCAGTTTTGGCAGTTGGCAGCTCGACCGCATGACCCGTGAGCTGATTGATTTGCAGGGCGAGCGCGCCGCGCTCTCGGGCGCTGATTTTCAGCTATTGCAAGTGTTTTTAGAGCATCCGGCAAAGGTACTCACTCGGGATGATCTCTACGCGCTTACCCGTGGGCGGGATGCGCCGCCGCTTGATCGCTCCATTGATGTCCATGTTTGCCGCCTGCGCCAACGGCTGGGGGAAGATGCTCAGCACTCGCAGTTAATTCGCACGGTGCGCGGCGCGGGCTATGTGTTGACTGCCCAGGTAGACGCATTAACGTGAAACAAGTGGGGTGGGCCGAGACCAGGCGGCGTTTATCCCGGCGAGTGGCCCGCTGGCTGCCGGCGTCGCTGCGCGGGCGCTTTGTGATCATTATGATCGCCGGGGTGCTGGCCGCCCAAGGGGCCAGCTACGCGATCTGGACTTCCCAGGTGCGCTCCAGCCATTTGGCACAGTTGGATGAGCTGTCCACCAACATGGCGTTTAGCATTGCTTCCACCATGAAGTTTTTCCGCTCGCTGCCCGTGGACTATCGCCATATCGTGCTCGATCAGCTGCGTAATATGGGCGGCACACGCTTTTTCGTTAGCGTTAACGAGCGCAGGCTCACCATCGACGATATCGGTTCGGGCCCGGAGAAAGAGGTAGTGGTGAACAACGTGCGCTCGGTGCTCACCCAGCAGCTCAACATCGACGATGTGATTGTCGAGTTCTCCCGCCCGGAAAACCTGCGGGTGCTGAATAATGAAGTGCTGCTCTATGATCTGCCGCCGCGCTGGGGGCAGCACAGCCTGCTGATGGAACCGCTTTCGCCGCCGATTCTAGTGGTTCAACTGGAGCTTGCCCCAGGCACTTGGCTGTATGTGGCCACGCTGCTGGGCGTACCCGATATTTTTAGTGGCTATCGCTGGCTTTCAGAAGAGCGTTTACTGGTCGGACTGCTGGTGCTACTGAGCGTACTGGCGCTCTCTCTACTGGGCATTACCAGTGTGACCCGGCCATTGGCGCGGCTTTCGCGGGCAGCCAATCAGTTGGGTGATGACTTGGATATGCCGCCGCTCAAAGAGAGTGGCCCTAAGGAAGTCGCCGCCACTGCCGTGGCGTTCAACCGGATGCAGCGGCGCATCCGCGAGCAGATTGAAGAGCGCGAGCGGCTCTTCTCGGCAATTTCTCATGATTTAAAAACACCGTTAACCCGGATGCGTCTGCGTGCCGAAATGCTCGATGATGACTACCAGCGGGAGCGCTTTTGCGCTTCATTGGATGAATTGGACAGCCTCGTTAAAGGTGCTTTGGCCTCGGTAAAAGGCCTGGATCTGCACGAAGAACCCGCTTCGGTTGATCTTACGCACATGGTCGAGGAGCTAGCCGAAGAGCTTAGCCTTCAGGGCGGTAAGATCACTATCGAGATTAACAGCGGTCATGCTATTACACCGCTGGTTGCCAAACCGCTTGCGCTTAAACGCTGCCTGGCGAACCTGCTTGAGAATGCAGTGTTCTATGGGAAGCAGGTCGAGGTAGAGCTCGTTGATCACGGTAACGCGGTCACTCTGCATATTCGCGATCACGGCCCCGGTATTCCCGAAGAGCAGCTAGGGCGGGTGTTTTCGCCGTTTGTTCGCCTGGAGCCCTCGCGGAGCCGACACACCGGTGGTAGCGGCCTGGGGTTGGGCATTGCTCGGCATATTGCCCGCGCCCACGGTGGCGATATTACCCTTGCTAACCATGCAGATGGTGGGCTGGTAGTTACCCTCACGCTACCCCGCCAGAAAACTATTACAGGTTTGTAATAAACCGCCAATACTTTGCAGTACTCGGTAACTCCCGTTGACGCAGCCCTTGGCGTAATCTCATGGAGGTCGCATGTCCGAGAGGACAATAACAATATAAGGAGTGACTCCATGTCGACGTTTAAGAAGACAACCCTCGCGCTTGCTTTGGCAGGCGCCGCGCTCGCCAGTACCGCTCAAGCGAATGAAGTCGAAGTGCTGCACTGGTGGACGTCCGGTGGCGAAGCCCGCGCCGCCAATGTGCTTAAAGAGTTAATGGAAGCCGAAGGCTACGGTTGGCAGGATTTTGCCGTGGCCGGTGGCGGTGGTGAAACCGCCATGACGGTGCTCAAGTCCCGCGCCATGTCGGGGAACCCACCCTCTGCCGCCCAAATCAAAGGCCCCGAGATTCAGGAGTGGGGCGAGTTGGGCCTGCTGGGTGACCTGAACGGCGTTGCCGACGCCGAAGGCTGGGACGAACTGCTGCCGGACGTCGTGGCCGACATCATGCGCTACGACGGCCAATACGTAGCGGTGCCCGTCAACGTGCATCGGGTCAACTGGCTGTGGGCCAACCCGGAAGTGCTGGAAGCGGCAGGGGTGGAGATGCCCACCACGCTGGATGAGCTATTCGAGGCAGGCGAAGCGATTCGTGAAGCGGGCTTCGTACCGCTGGCTCACGGCGGCCAGGCTTGGCAGGACGCAACGGTATTCGAAAGCGTATTGCTAGGTGGCCAGGGCAGCGAGTTTTATCAGCAGGCGTTGGTAGAGCTAGACCCAGAAGCCTTAGGCGGCGAACAGATGATCGATGCCCTTGAAGACTTCAAGCGTACGCGTGAACTGATGGATGAGGGCATGCCCGGACGCGACTGGAACATTGCCACGGCCATGGTGATCGATGGAGTGGCCGGTTTTCAGCTGATGGGCGATTGGGCGAAAGGCGAATTCACCGCGGCAGGGCTGACCGCCGGGGAAGATTACCTGTGTGCCGCCGCGCCGGGCACCGAAGATGCATTCACCTTCAACATCGATAGCCTGGCCATGTTCCGGGTCACCGACGACGAAGAGCTGGAAGCGCAACAGGCGCTTGCCCGCTTGGTGCTTGAACCTACTTTCCAGGAAGCGTTTAACCTTGCCAAGGGCTCAATTCCGGCGCGGCCTGACCTGGACATGAGCGAATTCGATAGCTGTGCCCAGCAGTCGTTGGCTGATTTTCAGCGCACCGCCGAAGAGGGTGGCCTAGTGCCCAGCATGGCTCACGGTATGGCCGTGCGTGCGGACGTACAGGGCGCCATTTTCGATGTGGTCACTAACTACTTCAACGACGCCGATATGCCCGCTGAAGAAGCAGCAGAACGTATGGTGAGCGCCGCTGAAGCGGCCTCTTTCTAGATTTTCTAGCGCTTGCGTTCTCCAGACGCCGCCGCAACGGCGGCGTCTATTCTGCTTGGCAAGGACACTTCTCCGATGAGAGATTCCCTCCCCATGAAAAATACCTCTGCGACGCCTTTAGAGGCTGGCGCTAAGCGGTCGACGCCCTCCGGTGGTTTGCAGGCGTGGCTGCCGCGCTTGGTGCTGGCACCGTCGGTGGCGATTTCGCTGTTCTTTGTTTACGGCTTCATGCTGTGGACGTTCGTGCTCTCGCTAACCAGCTCGCGCATGCTGCCCAGCTACGACTTTGTCGGCTTTGGCCAGTATTCACGCCTGATGGCTAATGAGCGCTGGTGGGTCGCCTCGACCAACCTGATGATTTTTGGCGTGCTGTTCGTGGTGATTTGCCTAGTGATTGGCTCGCTGCTGGCCATTCTGCTCGACCAGAAAATTCGCCAGGAAGGGGCGCTGCGCACGATCTACCTCTATCCCATGGCGCTGTCGTTTATCGTGACCGGGGTGGTGTGGAAGTGGCTACTCAACCCGCAGCTGGGTATCCAGGCCATGGTCCAGAGTTGGGGCTTTGAATCGTTTCGCTTTGATTGGATCACTGACCCGGATATGGCGATTTATACCCTGGTGATTGCTGCCGTATGGCAGGCGTCAGGCTTTGTGATGGCGCTCTTTTTAGCCGGCCTGCGGGGCATCGACGACAGTATTGTGAAAGCAGCCCAGTTGGACGGTGCCAGCCTGCCGAGGATTTATTGGCGCGTAGTGATGCCCTGCCTGCGCCCGGTCGTGTTTAGCGCAGTGATGATACTGGCCCATATTGCTATCAAGAGTTTTGACCTGGTCGTCGCGCTCACTGGCGGCGGGCCTGGCTACGCCACCGACTTACCCGCCACCTTTATGTACGCCCACGCCTTTACCCGGGCACAGATAGGTTTGGGCTCTGCCAGCGCCATGCTGATGTTGGGCGGCGTGTTGGCGATTCTGATTCCTTATCTCTATTCCGAATTAAGGAGCCGCAAGCATGGCTAATGTGATTCGTCGTCAGACGCCCGCTGCGCGGCTTTTTCGTGGTCTGCTTTACGGCGTGCTGATCCTCGCCGCGCTGTTCTATATCTTGCCACTGGTCGTGATGCTGATGACCTCGGTGAAGCCGTTGAGCGAAATCAGCGCCGGGTCGCTGCTCTCGTTTCCGCAAAATCCGACCCTGGCGCCATGGACGAAAGCATGGGGCGAAGCCTGTACCGGCATGCGCTGTGATGGCGTCGGCGGCTACTTCTGGAACTCCTTTGCGATCGTGATTCCCGCGGTGCTGATTTCCACCACCATTGGCGCCCTTAACGGCTACGCGCTGACCAAGTGGCGCTTCAAAGGCTCTGAATTAGTTTTCGCGCTGATGCTGTTTGGCTGTTTTATTCCTTTCCAGGTGGTGTTGCTGCCCATGGCGCAAACCCTTGGGTGGCTGGGTATCTCCAGCTCCCGTGCCGGGTTGATCCTGGTTCACGTGGTCTTTGGCATCGCCTTTACCACGCTGTTTTTCCGCAACTTCTACGTAGGTATCCCTAACGAATTGGTATCGGCGGCGAAGTTGGATGGCGCGGGCTTTTTCCGCATCTTCTGGCGCATCCTGCTGCCGGTTTCGGCACCCATTATTGTAGTCTCAGTAATTTGGCAGTTCACCCAGATATGGAACGACTTCCTGTTTGGCGTGGCGTTCTCGGCCCACAACACCCAGCCCGTGACCGTGGCGCTTAACAATCTGGTGAATACCTCCACCGGAGTGCGCGAGTACAACGTGGATATGGCAGCGGCCATGATTGCCGCATTACCCACCCTGGTGGTGTACGTGCTGGCGGGAAAATACTTCGTGCGCGGGCTGACAGCGGGTTCGGTTAAAGGTTAATAACAATTAAGTGAATGGCAGCCTTTCTTAAAAGGTTAGAAGCAGCCCTAGGCGGGGGCGCTGTGAACCCATCCCTGGGCGCTACTTTCGCCATCCATGGCGAAAGACCCCCGCTACGGGCTACTTCTAACCATCCAACTGAGTGGGTTTTGCCAGTCGCTTTACAATAGGATTTTCATTATGGCAGCGTTAGAAATCCACAACGTGCGCAAAGAGTTCGGCAGCGAGCGGGTGCTCAAAGATGTCAGCATTTCGATCGATTCCGGCGAGTTCCTGATTCTTGTTGGCCCCTCTGGCTGTGGCAAGTCCACGCTGATGAACGCCATTGCCGGGCTAGAGCCGGTGACGTCCGGCAATATCTATATCGATGGCGAAGACGTCACCTGGCGCACCCCCGCGGATCGGGACATCGCCATGGTATTTCAGTCCTACGCGCTTTACCCCAGCATGACCGTACGCCAGAACATCAGCTTCGGGCTTGAAATGCGCAAGGTGCCCAAACCCGAGCGGAAAGCGGCCGTCGAGCGGGTCGCCGATCTACTGCAGATTACCCATCTGCTGGATCGCAAACCTGCCCAACTCTCTGGCGGGCAGCGACAGCGGGTGGCGATGGGTCGGGCCCTGGCCCGGGAGCCCAAGGTCTACCTGTTTGACGAGCCGCTCTCAAACCTGGATGCCAAGCTGCGCGTGGACATGCGCACCGAAATCAAAAAACTCCACCAGCGCCTGGGCACCACCATTGTTTACGTCACCCATGACCAGGTCGAAGCCATGACTTTGGCGGACTGCATTGCGGTGATGCGCGACGGTCATATCCTGCAGCTCGGCACGCCGGACGAGGTCTACAACAACCCGGTGGATATGTTCGTAGCAGGCTTTATGGGCTCGCCGTCGATGAACTTTATCCGCGCCACGCTGGAAGATAACCACGGCGGTTATCAACTGCGCATTGCCACGCCGGGTGAGGATGAGCTGGTGCTGCCTTGGCCTGAAGCGCGTATCGCACCTGATATGGCCGAGAGGCTTAACCAGCCGGTCATCCTTGGTCTACGCCCGGAGCACTTCAGCGAAGAGGATGCGCGGTTAACCTCCCAAGCCGAAGGAACGCTGCTAAGCGCCAGTGTGGCGGTAGTAGAACCTACCGGGGCGGATATCCTGCTGCGTTTGCCGCTGGGCGAACAGGAAGTGACGGCGCGTGTTGGGCCTAAATGCGCCGTGGTGGCAGGAGAGCGGCTGGCGTTGAGGATAGATATGGGGCGAGCGATTTTATTCGATGCCAAAACCGAGCAGCGTATTGCCTAAGCGGCTTGGCGTAAAAAAAGTAGGCCCCTTGCTGGTATCAGCGAAGGGGCCTTTTTTACAGCTGTTTCAAGGTGTCAGCTTCTGGTGTTACTTACGAATAAGCCGCAGCTCGCCATTAAGCGCCTTGATGATCGAGTAGCACATCACCAGCATGACAATCGAGAAGGGGATGGCGGTGGCGGTAACCCCGGCCTGAAGAGCGGTTAAACCACCACCGATCAACAGCACAATCGCGATGAGACCCTCGACTACTGCCCAGAACATCCGCTGTGGCCGCGGAGCATCGATTTTGCCACCGGCGGTGATGGTATCAATGACTAGGGAGCCGGAATCCGAAGAGGTGACAAAGAAGATCAGCGCCAGGACGATGCCCAGAGTCGACATCAGGCCCGTCAGCGGTAGCTCGTTCAGCATGCCGAACAGCGAAAGCTCGGGTCTGTAGTTGTCGATGACATACTCTTTCACCAAGCTGCCCGCTGGGTCAGCATATAGCTGTTCAAGGGCTGTAGAGCCAAACACGCCCATCCAGACAAAGATAAACAGGCTAGGCACCAGCAATACGCAAAGGACAAACTCACGCACCGTACGGCCCCGTGATACGCGGGCAATAAACATCCCCACGAAAGGTGCCCAACTGATCCACCAGGCCCAGTAGAAAATCGTCCAGGACTGGCGATAGGCATCGTCGTCACGACCAAAGGGGGCGGAAAGCGGAATAAAGTCGGTGACATAGGTGGTGAGCCCCGACCAAAAGCCGGTGAGCGCCAACAGCGTGGGGCCAGCGAAGAGCACGAAAAAGAAGAACAGAACGGCCAGAATCATGTTGATTTCGGAGAGCTTCTTCAAGCCGCCCTCAAGCCCACGCCAAACCGAGACCAGCGCCACCGCCGTCACCAGAATGATGACGATGACCTGCGTCAAGGTGCTGACTTCCAGGCCGAAGACAAAGTTCATCCCCGCATTGGCTTGCTGAGCACCCAGCCCAAGTGAGGTCGCCAGCCCGAAGAGGGTGGAAAACACCGCCAGTATGTCGATGACGTGCCCCCACCAGCCCCAGACTCGCTCACCGAGAATTGGGAAAAAGGCCGAGCGGATTGAGAACGGCAGCCCCTTGTTATAAGTAAAGATGCCCAGCGCTAACGCCATGACCACATACACTGCCCAGCCATGGATCCCCCAATGGAGGTAGGTGCCAGCCAGCCCTAAGGCACTGGCATCGGCAATTGCGGCTGGATTTAACTCACCGTCAGCACCAAACGGAGACTCGACACCTAAGGGCAGCGAGACGTTGGCGTGATAAACCGGTTCGAGTACACCGAAGAACAGTAGGCCGATACCGATGCCCGCCGTAAATAGCATCGCGAACCAGGAAAGATAGCTGTGATCCGGCCGGGCATCGGCACCGCCCAGCCTGACTGAGCCATAAGGCAGCACCACCAGTGCCAAGCAAAACAGAATAAAGAAATCGACCAGAATCATGAAATACCAGTCTAGTGTTCCCGTCGAGAAAGAAACAATGGACTGAAAGGTGCTCCCCGCCTGCTCTGGGAACAGCAGGGTGAGAACGATGAATATGGCCGAGGCAAGCGCGGAGACAACGAATACACGGTTGTGGATATCGAAGCCGATGGGGCCAAACTGGCCCTTGATATTGTCCTGACCGACGACATAGTCGGTCTGCATGTCGCTCCCTGCCGGGGGCGACTCTGACTCATTGGGGTGATTCATGCACTACGTCTCCTCATTGGAGAATGCTATGTTAAACCCCCATCATGAGCATAATCAGCGTTGAATCCCACCTTCTGATCAAAAAGAGCGGCGCCACCGTTTACACGCTTAGCGATTCTGCGGCACTTTATCTTTATCCAATTGTTTGATTTGTCGCCACAAGTCTTGGCGCAGATCGGCGATCTTGGGTTGCTCATCGGCAGTGAAGGGCACAGGTCGGCAGAGGCGCTGGGCGCGTAATCCAAGGCGGGCGCTAAGCAGCCCGGTAGCGAGCCCTTGGCCTGCACGGGCTGAGAGACGCCCGGCCAAATCGAGCGAGAGCATGTCCATGCTGGCGTCGGCGGCCAGTTCACTGGTACCGGCAAAGGCCATGTTGTGCAGCACGTTACGAAACAGCCGCAGGCGGCTGGCATAGCCCAGCTCAAGGCCGTACAAGCGGCAGAGGCGATCTACCATCGCCAAACTACGCCAGGCCACCAGCGCCATGTCCACCAGCGTTAGCGGGCTGATGGCGACCATGATCGCGGTTTCCCCGGACATGCGGGTAATCAAGCGCTGGGCTTCGCGGTCGCGTGGTGCCAGCAGGTGGTAGCGCAGCAACGTTTGAATCTCTTCCCCGCTATGGTGCGGCTGGCTGGCGCGTTGAAAGGCTAGCCAGTGGGGATCATCGTCGGCGAGCTTTAGCTGGCGCCTGAGTTGCTCGGCCATCGCCCGAGCCTGTTTGGGGGAGCGCAGCGGCAGCTCGGCGAGATTGCCGCGCAACTTATCGTGGCGTTTCAGGCGGCGCAAACGTCCCAGCTCTTTGAGCAACGAGAAAGCGCCCAAGCCAATCAAACTGATCCCGAACAGCTGCCAAGCCATCTCGAGCCAGTGAGATTGTGCCAGGGCGTCGGGTATTCCAGTCACCAGCTCAGCGGTGCCCAGGGCCGCGCCCCCTGCCAGGGCGAACAGCAGCCCCCAGCGGCGCTTGCGTGGCGCGCCTAGGCTGGCGGCGGGCAGCGCTTTCTCTTCGGCCAGCGGTGCCAGGGGATGGTGCTCGCTGGTGCCTGCAAACGCTTCCCGTTGGCGCAAGGGCGCCTCGGCATCCACCGCCGCTTCCGGTGTGTCATCCAGCGTAAAGTGGCGCCGTGGCTGTGGGGTGGTCATGTTAGTTTGTCTCCAAGCAGCCAGTCGATGGCGGCATCCATGCGGATATGATCAAGCGCTTCCGAGTTGGCTTGCATCGGGCGAAAGCCAGGGAAATCGAAACCTTGCTGCTGCCAAAAATCGGCCGTGGGGAGCCGGGCAGGCACATCGCCTGGGTAGACCAGCACCTCTTCGCCTTCCAGTGTCGTACCGCGCAGTGCGGGTGAGCGCTTACCTTCGTGTGTTACTTCGCGAGCTTCAGTGGCGCGAATCGAGGCCAGTGAGAGCGCTTTGACCGGAACATTGGCAAAGCGTAGGTCTTTCAAGGGCTCCGCCAGCAAGGCTTCCAATAGCTGCACCACGTTGCCGTGTTGGTCGGGGGTGACATGATCGGCCTTGGTCGCCGCAATCGCCAAGCGGTCAATCTTGGGCGCGAACAGCCGTGTCAGCAGGCTGCGCTTGCCGTAGTCGAAGCTGTGCATCAGTTGGCGCAGCGCGCGGGAAAGGTCTTCAAACCGTTCCGGCCCGGCGTTCAGCGCCCCCAGCACGTCGACCAGTACGATCTGGCGGTCAAAGCGACGGAAGTGATCGCGATAGAAGGGCTTGACGACCTGTTGCTGGTAGTAGCGAAAGCGCGCGGCCAGCGTGGCGTAAAGGCTGTTGGCAGGTAACGCGTCCAAGGCTTCTTTCGAGGTGGCGTGATGGGAAGAATTCAGCTGTGGCAGCGGGAAAAACTGCAGCACCGGCGCGCCTTCGAGCTCGCCAGGCAGCAAAAAGCGTCCCGGCTGTAAGTCGGAAAAGCCGGCCTGTTTAGCGCGCCGTAGACCTTGAGCATACTCCTCGGCCAGGGTGGCGAGCTGGGCTTCGTCGGCTTCACTGGCCGGGTCGAGTTGTTCAACGGCCGCCAGCCAATCACTGAATAAACCGCGGCGCTGTTCGCCGGCGTACAGCGCTTGGGCTTTGCTCCAGCTATAAAAGTCGTGCTGCAACAGCGGCAGGTCGAGTAACCACTCGCCCGGGTAATCGAACAGGTCCAGGGTAAGATGCGCAATTTCGGGTGTTAACCAACCGCTGCGGGCAGGGCGGTAACGCAGTTGCAAACGTAACTCGCTAATGCCGCGGGTGGGTTCCGGCCAGCGCGGCGGAGTGTCGCGTAGGGCGGCCATGCCGGGGTCGTAGGGAAAGCGTGGCACGCCCAAGTCGGGCTGGTTAAGCCGCTGAGCACCCAGCAGGCGACCTTCACGGGCAGCGGGCAGTAAATCGAGGCGCGCCTCGACGCCCGCATGGCGCAGTTGATTGACCAGTGAGGTCAAAAAGGCGGTTTTACCTGCTTGTGAGAGGCCCGTCACCGCTAAGCGCAACTGGCGATCCCGACCCCGCTCTAACAAATTGCTCAGTTCGCGGCTTAACGGCTGACGCATCCTTTCGTTCCCTCTATGGCTCTTAGCAAATTAACGCGGCCCCCGCTCTGCAAAACCGGCTCTCTTAAAAATCAGCACCCTTCAAAAAAAACAGTGCTGCATGGCGCTCACTGTTCTCACTGGCGAAACACTAATAGTAGCTGTGAAAGCATCGGCAGGGTGGCTATCAAAAAACCGACCCCCGCCAGCGTGTAGCCCGGCCAGCGGCGAGTCATTTTTTGTGCCAGGGTAAGACCGACCAAACACACCACCATACCGATTAAATTAAAGGCTAGCGTAGCGGCCTCTAGCCATCGCTGCGGATCCATCGGAACTCCCTAACGCAAAAGAGATTGAGCGTATGATAGCAAAATGTAGATGAACCGAAGGTTAACCGCGGCTGAGGGTGGTGCCTAACAAGTGCTGCGCACCGGGTACCAGCCAAACCGGGTCTAGGCGCGTATTGGCAGCTTCAACGCAGACAAAGTGGCGTGCTGCGTCAGCCGGTGTATCGCCAGGAAGGTCGTCGTTGGGGTGCCATACTACGGTAGAGTCGCTGGACTGTTTGCCGATGCGTAGGCTGCGCTCGCCATCGTTAAGCAGCACTGCCTCATTGGTATGATAAATGCGGTCAACGGCACCGTTAATGGCCAGCGTGCCCTGCTGTTCGCTTTCTGCAAAATCGCGCAATTTGTCGAGATAGCGCGCCCCCGAGAGACCTTCCAGGCGGCACTGATGGATATCGGCCACTGCCAAGTAGGTGTGCAGCGCGCCGCTGGTTTTAACGGGCGTCTCGCCGGTGTTTTCACTAATCAGCTCTACGTTTAGTCGTTGCGCGTTGGCTTGCACCACTAACCGTGCGGTGAGTTGCGTATGCAGGCGTTGCTCGGGAGAAAGATGCACTTCAATACCTTCGGCATGCTCATCGACTGCGTCTAAGCGCCACGCAGCGTGGCGCGCCAAGCCATGAAAAGGGCCATCGCGGTTAGGGCTTTCATCGGCATAGCGCTCATCGGCAAACCACGGCCAGCAGAGCGGGATACCGCCGCGAATTGCGCCAGGCAGGGCTTGGGGTTTGGGCGTCACCCAAAGCCAGTCGCTGTCATCATGAGGGCGAAAATGCAGCACTTGGGCACCTTGTAAGCTGATCGCCAACTCACCCCACGGCATGTTGAAAAGCACTACCTCGCGGCCTTCCCAGTGGGCCGTTTGCTGACCATCTGTGCTTTTAAGCAGTTGTTTGAGCGAGTCGGGTATCATGAATTTTCCTTTAAGAGTTGCCGAGCATCTTCACCGATAGGCGCCGAACAGTAACGCTGTGTGCTATGGTAGAACAAGCACGACAGCTAGGTAAAACGCCTGCTAACATACGTAGCTGACACCCCTAAATGAAATAGTAAGGAGACTATATGGGCTTTATTGCTTGGTTAATCATTGGTGGTTTGGCTGGGTGGATCGCTGGCAACATTATGCGTGGCGGCGGTTTCGGCATCCTGGGTAACATTGGTGTGGGTATCGTTGGCGCCGTGATCGGCGGTTTCTTGTTCAGCCTCCTTGGGCTCTCTTCGGGCGGTTTTATCGGTTCGCTGGTGACGGCCATCGTGGGTGCGGTGGTGCTCTTGTGGGTGATCAGTAAAGTTAAAAAAGCATAGCTTGTAAGCTATCATTTGTTTGGTGACCGCCCGGCCTTGTGCCGGGCGGTGTCGTTTGTACAGATGCTATCGGTGTTCGCATCACTTTCCGTTACACTAGGCGGCTTTAATCCGGCGCTTTGCTGGCGGTGACCCTGTGTTAGTGGGTGGTGATAATATGCTTTTTCGAGGTGCCTCTTGATCGACGCGTTAAATGCCTGGTGGGCCCAACAGCTTGTGCTGTGTGATTGGGCGTTTACTCCTCATCCGCTGGCGGTGGATGCAGGAGCGGCGGAACAGCGTCTGCTGCAATTGGGGATTACCGATCGTGGAGAGTTAGCCGAGCAGTTGTTTCACGGCTTGGGAGCGCCAGCAGGGCAGGCTGATCGTTTGCTGGGCGCGCTGGAGTGGGCCGCTTTGGCCGGTGCAGCAGGCTGGTTAGAGGCCGAACAGGCTCGGGCGTGGGCGCACCATATTACTCGTCGTATTACCAGCGATTACAGTGACCTGCGGGCTTGGCTGGCGGATCTCCGCCGTGCGCTAGGGGTGCGTGGCTGGGAGATAGGCGCCGATGACCGGTTTATTGATGCCTGCCAGGCGTTAGCCGATCTCGAAACCGACGGCGAGGGTATCACCTGGGAAGCGCTCGAAAATGCCTTGGCTAAACTTCCCGCACCGGCGCCGCTCTGGCCACAACAGCCCCAAGCGCAGAGTTGGCGGCTATGTGCGTTGTTTCGACCGATTATCGTCTACCCGGCCAGCCACGCTGATTGGCCGGAAGCGGCTGAGTGGTTAGCGCAAGTATGGGAGGTCCATGACCGGGACGCGCTGCTTGGGGTCATGCTTTGGCTAGGTGCCCAGGGTGAGCGGCAGCGGTGGGATATCGAGGCCCGCGAGCTATTGAGCATGGACAACGCCCAGCGTATGGAGTGGCAGCGCAGCGTCATGGGCGAATCGCCCTATGCCCCGGTGCTCAATAAATTCGTCAACCAGGGGGAGCCGCTGGAGTGGGCTGCCTGGGACTGGCTACGGCTTGTCGAACTTGCCTGGGCGGGCGCCTGCTGTGGCTGGCTCAGCCAGGAGGAAGCCGATGACCTGGCCGGCCACGCCGCCGATTTGATCAGTCGCCGCTACCATGACTGGTACGCCGTGCTCAATGCCTATGGGCGTGGGCAGAGCCTGTTTGAGGGTATGGATCGGCGCGGCAAAACGCCCAGTGAACGGCACCAGTTGCTGCTGCACAGTGTTCATAGCCCCTGGAAGCACCCGCCCGTAGCGCTGTTGGATGAACCCACCAAGAAAGCGTCACAGGCGCGCATTCGTCAATGGCGCAATACGCCCCATCACTGGTTGTTGGCCTTGGCCAGCGTGCGTGAGCCCGATGTGATGCTGCGCCAGATAGACCCTTCTGCTGCGCTACCCGAAGCGCAGCGTGCCGATGCAGCGCTCTATCTACAGGAGTCGCTGGGCTTGCATGCCGATGAAGGGGCGCATGCGCTGGCGCGTTATTGGCTACCCGCACAGGCCCATCACCTTAACCAACTGGCGGCCGATGCGGTGCATGGCGTTTTGCCGCCCTCGCAAAGCTGGTTTGGCCAGCCGACCCCGGAAGAGCTCAAGCAGCGTAATGCGGTCAAGGGCGTTAGCCGTCACGCAGCGACGATTCACATGGCTGAAAAGTTCGCTTTTTATCTGCATATGTCGCTCGACAGTGGCTTATTGGATCGGGCGCCGTTAATGGAGTATGCCAGCGCACTGCGCAGCTGCTTGTGCCGGTTTTATCCCAACGCCAAGCGCTTGTTAGGCGCATGGTTTGCCTGGGAGAGCTGCCTGCCAGAGCCTGAACATGCCTCGCTGATCAATGAAATCATTTGGCACATCGAAGATCCGGGTAGCCTGTTTCACTGGCTGGATTGGCGCCACGATGCATGGCGTGAGCCGGGTAGTCGGCCCACCTTGAGCCACTTTACCGCCATGTCATTGGTGGGGCCGTTAAACAGTGCCGTGTGGAGTGAGCCGCAGCCCGAGAGTGCCCGTGAGTGCGCGGAGATCCGTGAGTGGGTAGAGAGCCACTATCACTTGAGCACGGCCGGGGATATGCAGGAATTTTTAAACTACATGCTCGAATCGGGTGACCGGCAGGAGTATCAGATTAACTATGCGCCTTATACCCTCAATACGGAGCGTTTAAGCGCAGAGATCGCCATTCTTGAGTCTGGTGACTGTGCTGAAGACGAGCGTCACCATCTGCTGCGTTTACGCCGGGTACGTGACAACGAAGATGGCTGCAATGAAGTCGATATGGCGGCTTGGGATATTGCCCAACTGGTCGATCTGGCGATTGCCGCACGGCAGCTTCGTTGGCTGGATAGCACTGCGTTTGCCAGCGTATTGGATCGCGCTTATCAACTTGCGGCGGATCATTATGCTGGCTGGCAGGAGTATGCCATGGGCATGTATGCCGGCTTCTCGTTTTTTATGGGCGAAACCCCCGAGCGCGAGAGCTTTTTAGCGGGTTTTCGCCAGGCGCTGGTGGCCTGGGTTTGCGGTGCGCCGGTGCTGGCGGGCCCGTGGGTAAGTCTGGATTTTCCCGGTAACAAACCGCGCCACTTTGCACCCCTGCATATCGATACGTTGCCGGGTGATCAACGCACGTTACATTAGGCTCGCCAAACATAGGATAACTAGCTTATAGTCGTGCGTGGAAAATGAGTTTTGTCATACCGCCACCTTATTCATTGTCACGAGGTTTATCGCATGGTTGCGTTGCCACGCCCCGCTGTGACTGCTGTTCGTATTTTAAGTGCTTGTTTTATAGTTACATTAGTGGCTGGCTGCGCAGGCTCTACTCGACAGAGCGCGACGCAGGCCCCCGATAATTACTTCTCGATGACACTGCCCGGAATGGGCGCCAACCCGCAAATGTCGCCGGTTGATCCCATCGATGCGCATCTGCGCAGTTTGCAAGTACCGCCGCCAACAGCCATTCGTGAGGCGCTTCTGGTCCAGCACCAGCGCTGGGCAGGAACGCCTTACCAGATTGGCGGCACGTCAGAAAGAGGGATTGACTGCTCGGCCCTGGTTCGCAATGTTTACCGTGATACGTTTAATTTAGAGTTGCCGCGTTCCACCAGTGGACAAATACACGAGGGACGCCCGATCGACCGCCAAGAGCTGCAGGCGGGCGATCTGGTGTTCTTCAGCCCACCAGGACGCTATAACCACGTGGGAATTTATGTGGGAAATGGTTATTTCCTGCATGCCTCTACCTCCAAAGGGGTGATTATTTCCAGCCTGGATAACAGCTATTGGCGGCGCTACTACTGGCAGGCGCGTCGTGCGCTAGAACCTACCCAGTTAGCCCAGCTAAGCAGTCGTGTTTTCTAATCGTTAGACTCTTCATTTTTTAGGAATGGCATGATCGAAGCCAAAACGCGCGCCTGGTGGCGCGCCACCTTGGCGCTTTGCCTCGGCTCTTTTCTTGTTTTTATCAATCTGTATGCACCGCAGCCGCTGCTGCCAGGGTTAAAGGAGACGTACGATGTCTCGACCCTGGGGGTCAGTTTGCTCATGTCGGTATCAACGCTCTCCCTCGCCATTGCCCTGCTAGTGTTTGGCCCTCTTTCTGATGCCATTGGCCGCGAAGGCATAATGCGCATTACGCTGCTGCTGGCAGGCGGTTGCTCCCTTGCCTTGGCCTTTGCGCCTACGTTTGAAAGCCTGTTACTGCTGCGCCTGGTGCAGGGCTTCGTATTGGGCGGCTTGCCTGCCGTGGCGATCGCCTGGATGGGCGACGAGTTCGATAAGCCGGCGCTGTTAAGCGCGGTGGGGCTCTATATTGGGGCCAATTCATTGGGCGGCATTAGTGGACGTATCGTAGGCGGCGCCGCGGCGGAGATAGGCGGCCCCACGGCTGCCTTCTTGTCGGTAGGCTGCATAACGCTGATCGGTTGCGTGGTGTTTTGGCGGCTACTCCCCATCAGCCGTGCGTTTACACCGCAGCGCTTTGAGCTAGGTAAAGCGGCGGGGAATTTGCTTGGCCATTTGCGCAGCCCGGTGCTGCTCGCTGCCTACTGTTTAGGTGGCATTAACTTTCTGATTTTTATCAACCAGTACAGCTATATCACTTTCCGCCTAGCGGATGCGCCCTATCAACTGGCCGCGAGTGGTTTGGGGCTGATTTTCCTGACCTACCTGGGGGGTACTTTCGGTTCGATGATCTCCGGGCGTTTGGCGGGGCGGTTTTCTCCCGCAGCGTGCATGATGGTTGGGGTCGTCATCTTGATGCTGGGCACGGCCATCACGCTGTTTGATTCGCTAGCGCTGATTATTATTGGCTTGAGCATCAATGCGTTTGGCTTTTTCCTGTCGCATTCGTTGGCTTCCAGCTGGGTAGGGCGCTATGCCCAGGGCGCCCGGGGCAGCGCGTCGGCGCTCTATCTGGTGTTTTACTATGTGGGTGCCAGCTTGGGTGGTTTCTGGCTGGAGCCGTTCTGGCAGTGGGCTGGCTGGGCGGGGGTGAGCATCGGCTCGTGGCTACTGCTGACGATCACCTTGGCGATTGCTTTCGGCCTGTGGCGCTTTGAGCGTCGCCAAGCGGTTGACTAATTTTCTCGGCATCAGCACTACCATGGCTTCAGTTGACCACTGCTCAAATGGAAGCGCTGAGGGCAGAGGCGTTTCAGCAGGGCGCTATCGTGGCTGATCACCAGCACACCTAGCTGACGGTTTTCCGCCTCCTGTTGCAAGGCCTGCCAAAGCTCCACCTGGGTGATCGGGTCGAGCATCGTCGATATCTCATCGGCGATCAAAAAGCGTATCCCGGGAGCCAGCGCCCGCAGCACGCAGACACGCTGCAGTTCTCCGCCTGATAACGATTGGGGGTAGCGCGACAGCCAGCGGGGGTGGATGCCGAACGCCTGACACTGTGCTTCTGAAGGTGTCCAGGCTTCCCGCAGTATCCTACCGACCCGCCAGCGGGGGTTCACCGATAGCTCCGGCGATTGCGGCAGCCACTGCACTGGCTGTATTCCGCTGTCCGGCAGCGCCATGCCCGCCAACGTGATCTCACCCGCTTGGGGTGTTAAGTAGCCCGCCAACAGCTTGCCCAGCGTTGATTTTCCTGCGCCAGAGTCGCCGCTTAACCCTACCCACTGGCCCGCCCTTAAGGTCAGAGAAATACCTGATAGCAGCGGCTCGCCGGATAAGAACTGAAAGCCAAGCTGGTGAGCTTCAAGCAACGACCGTCTCCTTATCTACTGGCTGCGCCATGCTGACCGTGAAACCATTGTCCGGCAGTGCACGCCACAGCGCCTGGGAATAGGTGCTGCTGAGCGAGGTGCCAGCCCCTTGGAAGGCGCAGGCAGGGGCGGTTTCGATCGACTTGCCGTCGCGCAAAATAGTCACCTGGTCGGCTATTGGCAGGGCGTGGCGCAGGTCATGGGTAATCAGCACCACGGTCTTGCCCTGATCGGCCAGCTCGCGCAGCGCCGTTAGTACTCGCTGGCGTTGATGTGGGTCCAGCCCCACGGTGGGCTCGTCGGCAATCACCAGCCGTGCTTGGCTAACGTGTGCCATGGCCGTCAGCACGCGGCGCGCCATGCCACCCGACAGCTCATGAGCGTAGGCCTGCTGCGCGCGGGCATTCAACTGATAGTGGTCGAGCGCCTGCTGAGACGCCCGCCAGGCGGATTCGGTAGCATGGCCTGCGCGCTGGGCCGCCCAGGCCACCTGGCGTTGGGTACGCACCAATGGATCCAGGGCGCTGAGCGACTGAGGAATAAGCGCCAGTTCCCGGCCACGCAGCCGCCGCTGGCGAGATGCATCAAGCAGTGTGCCCTGATAGTAAAGCTGCCCCTGCAGGCGAGCCTGCGCTGGCAATAGCCCCATCATCGCGTAAGCCAATAAGCTTTTCCCCGCCCCTGAGGCGCCGACCAGGGCGTGCACTTCGCCCGTGGCAAACGTCAGTGAAACATCATTCAAGCAGGTGGCCCATTCACGCTTCCACCAGGAAGCATACATGGGTAGCTGTAGCGATAGCTGGTCAATCGTGAACACGGTCTGCCTCCCCTCGATGGTTTGCTTAGCAGCGTTAAAGCGCACGGCGCAGCTGACTGGAAAGGCGCTCGAACATCAGCACCATGAGTAACAACCCTAAGCCCGGAAATACCCCTAACCACCAGTACCCGCCGTTCAGGTAGCGCATCGCCTCGGCCAGCAGTACGCCAATGGCCGGTTGGCTGGGGCTCAAGCCGAAGCCCAGAAAGGTCAGCGCGGCTTCGTGCAAAATGGCGTGTGGAAACAGCAGCAGGGCACCCACCAGGCAGTGGGGAAGCAGGTGCGGAAGGAGATGGCCGTGGAGCACGAACCAGCGCGACTTCCCCAGCGCTCGTGAAATGTGTACATAGGGGGCTTGTCGCAACTGCCATAGTTCGGCGCGCAGCACCCGGGCAAGGCTTGGCCAGTGGGTGACCGCCACGGCAATGATCACTGCCTGGGTGCCGCCGCCCAGCGCAAAGGCGATCAGCATCAGTAGAATCAGGTGGGGAACACTCAGCAGGGTGTCAATCAGCAGGCTCACCAGCGCATCCAGCCGCGCCGAGAGCGTGGCTAGCGCCGCCAAACTCAGCGCAATCAAGGTGCTCAGAAGTGCGGCTAGGCAGCCCACCCAAAAACTCAGCGCCAACCCGGCCAGGGTGCGCGCCCAGAGTTCACGGCCCAGGGCGTCGGTGCCCAGCCAGTGTTCAAGGCTCGGTGGGGCCAAGCGAGCGCCAAACTGCATCCGTTGAACGGAATCGGTCAACAGCCACTGACTGGCGATAAGCCCTCCGATAAACACAGCGGTGATGCTCAGGCTGAGCATCGCGCGCAGGCGCGGCTGGGGAGTGATCATGAGCCACCTGTCGTAAGGCGTGGATCGATAACGCCATACAGCGTATCGGCGACGAGGTTGCCGATGCTGACGAACAGGGCAGTAAATAGAGCAATCCCCAGCAGCAGCGGAATATCACTGCGCAGACCCGCGGCCACGGTGGCTTGCCCCAAACCTGGGTAGGCAAATACTTGCTCGATCAGAATAGAGCCGCCGAAAAGCTCCCCCAGAGATGCGAACGCTAGCGTCACTGCCGGTAAACTGGCGTGACGGAGGCCGTGCCGCCAGGCGACATCGAATCGGCCGGCGCCTTGGGCGAAAGCGTGGATTGCAATGTCTGAACGCATGAGAGCCAGCATTCGGGTGCGAGTGTGCAGGGTAATGTTGGCGATGCCCAGCAGTGCCAGCGTGGCGACCGGCAGCACTAAGTGATGCAGCCGTGTGGTGAGGGTGACATCTTGATCCAACACGCCGGCCGGGCCAGCGCAGCAGGTGGGTGCCCACCCCAGCGTGACCGAAAACAGCAGCACGGCGAGCATGGCCAGCCAAAAGGCAGGCGTTGAAGCGGTTAAATAAGCGTAGGTGCTGATCATCTTGTCCAGCGGCGAGCCCTCTTTCGCCCCCGCCATGACGCCCAGCGCAAACCCCAGCAGTGCCGAGACGAGCCACGCGCTTGCGAGCAGTACGATGGAGCGCTGAAAGCGCTGGCCGATGACCTCGCTAACCGGCTGGTTATACACATGGCTCCAGCCCAGGTCGCCACTCGCTAATTGACGCAGCCAGTGGCCAAACTGTACGGCGGGAGGCGCATCGAATCCCCAGCGTTCGGCAATCAGCGCGCGCTGTTCGGGGCTGACCTGAGCCACCTGTGGGCCTAGATAGGCATCCACAGGATCAATGGGTGAGAGCATCATGAGCCCAAACGAGACCAGCGCGACGCACAGCAGTACCAGCGCCAGGCGGCCTAGGCGCATAGCAATGCGCGGCATCAATCGCATACCCAGCGCCACTCAAGCAGGTTGGCCGTGATGGGCCAGCCATGGCCGTGGGGGGCTACGCCCAACTCGCCCACGTCCAGGCAAGTGTCGGCAAAATAGACATGCTCCAGATTGACGAGCCAAGCCCAGCTAGCGTCGCCGCGCAAGCCGTAACCGGTGGTGCCGTCCCACTGGGCGGCCTGCCAGTGGCGGTTGGCCTTTTCGCTACTAGGCGCCGCCTGGGCGGCATCTAAATGGGTATCGACTGCCGAGTTGGTGTAAAAGCCGCTGTTGTAGTAACCGTTACCGGCGTGCTGGCTGTGGAAGAGGTAGTAAACCTCTTGAGGGCTGTGGCTACCAAAACCAAATAGAATAGCGTCTTGGTGCAAGGCATGACGCTGGATGTCATCCCAGTGGCGGCCCGTTGGCTGCATCTCTATACCCAGTGGGCGAACCATTTCGGCACTCACTTCGGCAAGCAGCTGACGGGTGGTATCGCTTGACGGGTACGTGAGCCGAAAACGGGCGGGCAGGCCCTCCTTATAGCGCAGGCCATCGTCGTGTAACTCCCAGCCAGCGGCATCGAGGAGGCCTTTCGCTTGGGCAAGATCAGGTGCGTCTATTCGCTCTTCATCGCTACTCCAGGGAAGGCCGTCGGCCGGGCCAAAGGCGGGGCGACCAAAGCCGTGCAGGGCCACCTCGACCAGCGTATCGCGATCAACCGCCAAATTGATCGCCTGTCGAATGGCAGGGTCAGCGGTGACATCGTTGCCAATGGGAGCTTCGGAAGCCGCATGCTCGCCATTGTCAGGTTGCATGGGGAAAAGAATGCCGCGGTTATCGACGCTTTCCATGATGACCCGCTGCATCGACGTCGTCACATTGGCCGCCAATGCCGGGGGGATGGCGGCGATATCTACCTGGCCGGCATGAGCTGCACTCAGCGTGGCGTCTTCACCAGTAAATAGAAATACCAGCCGTTCAAAATCAGGCGTAGGGCCGTAGAAGTAAGGGTTGCGTTCAACAATGAGCTGCTCGCCTTCTTGCCACTCGACCAATTGATAGGGCCCTGAGCCCAAGGGGTGTCGACCGTATTGCTCGCTATAGCCGTTTTCACGCTCGGCGTGGGGCACGATGCCCAGCGTTAGTAGCTGATCAATAAAGGTAATTCGCGGAGCGTGAAGTCGTAGGGTAACGGTCTGTTCATCGATGGCCGTTGCCTCGGCGAGGGCGCTCAAATCGGCGCGCCCGCCTGCCTTGGCTGCAGTGTTGAAGGTGTAGGCCACGTCGTCGGCGGTCACTGGAGTGCCGTCAGCAAAGCGTGCGTCGCCGCGCAGGGTCAATGTCCAAGTAAGGCGGTCTTCGGATAGTGACCACTTGGTGGCGAGTTCTGGCTGCGGCGTAAAATCCTGGCCCCGTGAGAGCAGCGTCGACTGAAACAGCGGGTTACCGTACTGCCCCCAGCCCAGTAGGGGATCGAAGCCCTGCTCGGGTTCACCACCAATGGCCAGAATTAACTGATCTTTAGCCTGTGCGGTGCTAATGGCGGCTAAACAACTTAGCGCAATACCCAGTAAGATAGGCCGAGTTGCTTTAGTCATCGCTTCATCCTTTGCGCTAGTCGCGGTACTAGTATGATGTTTTTGCAATAACATCATACTAACGGGCCAAACAGCCTATGGAAAGCGGGCCATTATTTGAGGAGGCGTGAATGCAGCGTGTAACGGTAACGCTCGATGAGGAGCTGTTGGCAGAAGTGGATGCGTTGATGCGTGCGCGTGGCTATCAGAACCGCTCAGAGGCAATTCGTGATTTAACCCGCAGCGGCTTGAAGCAGGTGAATGAAGAGGCTGCCCCGGAAGCGCCCTGCATGGGGGCACTGGTGTATGTCTATGATCATGCCGCTCGCGAGCTATCCAAGCGCTTGACGCGTCACTCCCACGACCACCATGACCTCACGCTTTCTACCCTGCATGTGCATATCAATCATGACAGCTGCCTGGAAGTGGCGCTCTTGAAAGGCCAGGGGCAAGCGCTCAAGCAGTTTGCCGCCGAAGTGACTTCATCAAGAAGCGTTCGCCATGGGCAACTGGTGCTGATACCCGATGAGTAGGGTGCTCAGTGTAGTCGGGCACAAAAAAAGGTGACCCGAAGGTCACCTTTTCTTATCGGTAGCGGGAGCGTCTTAGTGCTCAACGCCGCCTTCGCCGTGCACGTGGCCGTGCTCGACTTCTTCAGCACTGGCTTCACGCACTTCCGCGATCTCAACGTCAAAGTTGAGCTGCTGGCCGGCCAGCGGGTGGTTGCCATCGACAACGACCGTATCGCCTTCAACTTTCTTGACGGTAACCATCAGCGGACCACCTTGAGTCTGGGCTTGGAACTGCATGCCCGGCTCAATGCTTTCAACGCCCTGAAACGCGTCGCGCGGTACTTCCTGCATTAGCTGCTCTTGCAGCTCGCCGTAACCTTCTTCAGGAGAGACGCTAACGTTCAGCTTTTCGCCCGCAGCACGACCTTCTAACTCTTTTTCAAGGCCTGGGATAATGTTGCCAGCGCCATGGAGATAGGTAAGCGGCTCGCGGCCTTCAGAACTGTCTAGCACTTCACCTGCATCGTTAGTCAGGGTGTAGTGGAACGCGACAACCGAGTTTTGCGCAATTTGCATGGAATAACCTTTCGGTGAGTGCATGTCCCAACATGGTAACGCGTGTAGGCTGACTTGTCAGGGGGTAGCGGCGCTTTTTCCTGCCCACCACTTTCGGTGGTATTGCGCCCCGGGGTGACCAGGGATACCCTACGACCATCACTTTTTCCTTTGCGCTATCACTTTTGGAGCATGCAATGACGATCTTGATTATTTGGCTTGTTGCCTTTTGCCTGATTGCTTATTTTGTCAACGACCGTTGGAATAAGGGCGTTAGTCATGGGTTAGATAAAGTATTGCCAAGTTTTTTGAAAAGCCATGGTAGTAATCGCTACTTATGGGTGCTGACGTTGGCAGTGCTGGGTGCAACGACGCTGGTTCAACCCGTCGAGATGTTGTTGGTGGTACTGCTCTTGGGCCTTATCGGCTGGGCCATTATGGCGCTGGCGAGTTGGGCAAGTAACAAGACCCACCACTAAGTAGCACGCAAAAATCAGAAGTACAGCCCATAAAAAAAAGCCCGGTCATCGAATGTGATGGCCGGGCTTTTTTGCGTTACGTGTGGCTAACGCGGTTGCTTAGTAAGGAGCAACACTCATGTTGGCACCGTTACCGATCAAGCGCACACGCTGGCCAGCTTGGAACTGGCGGTCTGCACGTTGAACCACGACCACGTCAGTACCGTCATCGCGGCGAATTTCCATTTCCAGAGCATCGACGCGGTTAGTGGCGTCTTCTGCGGCCGTACCGGCGACGGCACCGCCTAACGCACCAGCGACAGTTGCCAATTGACGACCTGAGCCACCACCCACTTGGCTGCCCAGAAGGCCACCGATGATAGCGCCACCGCCGCTACCTAGCAGGCCTCCAGCGCGGCTATCGGCTTGAATCTGTACCGGACGAATTGCCACGATAGTGCCGTAAGCAACGCTTTGGCCGGTTTTTGCTTGGTTGCCGCGATAGACATCACCCGAGTATCCCGAGGTGTTAGCACACCCAGCCAGCGTGAGAATACTTAAAGCGACAGCCGGTAGAAGAAGACGTTTCATTAAAACCTCCAGAGTGCCTATTGAAAAAGTGTCTACTGAATTAACGATCGTACGCACCGCCGCCTTCAAGCGGCAAAGTGAAGCACGATGGTAGTTATAGAACGGTGTTCGCTAAAGATAGCTGATGTAACCCGTTTTGACCAGCAATCGATGGAAAAGGTCAATGCTGACAACAAAGTAGTCACGAAACATCGTAACCACGATCATAGCGCAGAGTGTAACAGCGTATTGAGAAAACAGTGTGCAAATACCCTGGCGAAACAAAACAGGAGGCCGCGAGGCCTCCTGTGCAGGGATCAGACGGTAACGCTAGTGCTTACTAACCAAATTGATTCATGGTGTTATCTTTACCACCGGCTTTAAGGGCCGCATCGCCATGGAAGAACTCTTTATGATCGTCGCCGATATTGGATCCCGCCATATCCTGGTGACGAACCGTAGCGATACCCTGACGAATTTCCTGCCGCTGTACTTCTTTCACGTAGGCCAACATGCCTTCATCGCCAAAGTAGCCTTTTGCCAAGTTGTCGGTAGAAAGGGCGGCGGTGTGGTAGGTCGGCAGCGTGATCAAGTGGTGGAAAATGCCCGCATCGCGCGAGGAGTCGCGCTGGAAGTTGCGCGTCCACTCGTCGGCCAACTGGCCAAGCTCGGTGTTGTCGTATTCGGCGCTCATCAACTTGTCACGCTGGTAAGCGGATACGTCCTTACCCTCTTCCTGCCACGCATCGAACACCTGCTGGCGGAAGTTCAGCGTCCAGTTGAACGAAGGTGAGTTGTTGTACACCAGTTTGGCATCCGGCACGACATCGCGAATCCGGTTAACCATGCTGGCGATCTGGCCCACGTGGGGCTTTTCGGTTTCGATCCATAGCAGATCGGCGCCGTTTTGCAGGCTAGTGATGCAGTCAAGAATAACGCGATCTTCGCCGGTACCTGCCTTGAACTGGTAAAGGCCCGACGCGAGACGCTTGGGTTTCACCAGCTTACCGTTTTGCTTGATGACCACGTCGCCATTATTGATGTCGGCGGCGTTTTCGATCACATCGCCATCCAGGAAACTGTTGTACTGATCGCCGAGATCGCCTGGCTCATTGGTGACGGCAATTTTTTGCGTCAAGCCAGCACCGAGTGAGTCGGTACGCGCCACGATGACGCCCTCTTCGATGCCGAGTTCCAGGAAGGCGTAACGTACGGCGTTAATTTTTGCCAGGAAGTCTTCATGGGGCACGGTGACCTTACCGTCCTGGTGGCCGCACTGTTTCTCATCGGAAACTTGGTTTTCCAGCTGGATGCAGCAGGCGCCCGCCTGGATAAACTTCTTGGCGAGCAGGTAGGTGGCCTCAGCGTTACCAAAGCCTGCGTCGATATCGGCGATGATCGGGACGATATGCGTCTCATAGTTATCGATTTTAGCGACCAGTTCCTGCTCTTTTGATTTGTCGCCCGCCTCTTTGGCTTCATCGAGGGCGCGGAACAGATGGTTAAGCTCCCACGCATCGGCTTGTTTCAAGAAGGTGTAGAGCTCTTCGATGAGGTCCGCGACGGAGGTCTTTTCGTGCATCGACTGGTCGGGCAGTGGACCGAACTCGGAGCGCAGCGCGGCCACCATCCAGCCAGAAAGGTAGAGGTAGCTCCGCTTGGTGGTGCCGAAATGCTTTTTGATCGAGATAAGCTTCTGTTGGCCAATAAAGCCATGCCAGCAGCCGAGTGACTGGGTGTACTGTGCGGTATCGGCATCGTAAGCCGCCATGTCTTCGCGCATGATTTTGGCGGTGTAGCGCGCAATGTCCAGGCCGGTATGGAAGCGGTTCTGGGCACGCATGCGAGCGGCGTATTCCGGTTTAATGGCTTCCCACTTACCGCCTTGTGCTTCGCGTAGCTGGGCCATGGCTTTGATATCGTCGAGCAGTCCTGTCATGAGCTTACCCTCTTTGGTCTTGAGTGTTACCCAAACCAGCTGTTGCTTCAGTTGTCTCGGCGAAGCTGTGTTTGGCGTCATTTCATTGGGTGGCTATGTCTTTAGCCCAATCGGCTCTCAACCTAGCGTTTTAGCGTTGAAAGGCAGCAGGGCTAAAGACCTCTGCTACAGCGTCGTGGGTGTGGTGAATGGACCAAATCGCCTTAACGCTGCAATGCAATAACTATCCACCAGGATGGCTCACTCAACAATTGACACTTCGGGGCACAGGGGGTTGTAGCCCGACGACAACGGGGTAGAGGAAGGGAGGGTTTGTGTAGTCGTTTTTCGTCAAGATGGGGCAAAAGCGCATAAAAAAGCACTGCCGAGACAGTGCTAGAGATCTTCAGGTTGGCTTGTTAGTCGAGCGAGAGCGTCATTTCTCGATGAGGAATGCCCGCGTCCATAAACTCATCGCCGTGGGCGATAAAGCCTAATCGTTCATAAAATGCCAATGCGTGTACCTGGGCACTAAGAACCACTTGGGGGTGCCCCGCCTGGCGTGCCGCCTCGATCGCTGCCTGCATTAGCAGTACGCCAATACCGGTGCCACGGGCGTTAGCCAGCACCGCGACACGGCCAATGTGGGCATCGGGCAGCAGGCGTGCGGTGCCCACTGGCTGCCCATCAAGCATGGCGAGAAAGTGCAGGCACTCAGTATCCAGTCCGTCCCACTCTTCTTCCTGTGGCACGTTCTGCTCATTGATAAACACCTTGCGACGAATCTCGCTAGCCGCTGGGCCAAGTGTTTCCCAATCGCCATTACTAATCTGAGTAATCGCCATTAATACGCCTCGTCGTCCTCACCCTCATCGCCCATAAAGCCCAAGCTGCCGGTGTTAACCAGCTGGGTAATAAGCGCTGCGGCACCGTCAATCTCCAGGTCTTCAGCGTAGAGAGGGGTGGTGTCGGCCAGGCGTTTGGCTAATTCGGTTGAACAAGCATGCCCATCGCCATCCACAAACAGTGTGGTGGTGCCCGCATCCCGGCGCCACGCAAAGCGCGAGCCGGGCATATGGTAAAGCGGCTCGCCTTCTTGTAGTTGAGCAACAAGCGCGGCTTCGGTTAGCGGTGTTTCAAGCGGTACTACTTGATCGACATATTTTGGCTGGGTCATCACCCGGCCAAACCACTGGGCAACTTGTGTCGGGTTATCCAGCGTCGACATGATCAACTGGCGCATGCGCTCAACGGCGGCATCATCCAGTTCACCGGCCTGCTCGGCAGGCGCCATGCCTGCATCGCTATAACGCTGTGAGGCAGGCAGTTGCTCGCCCAAATAATCCGCATAGGAGGTGATCGCCTCATCGGCAGAAGGGGCGCGGAAACCAATTGAGATGGTCATGCAGTCATCGCTTTGGCTCACGCCGTGATGCGCCCAGCCGGGGGGAAGATACAGCATGTCGCCGGGCTCTAGCACCCAGTCGGAATCCGGCTCTACGGTGAATTCTTTCAGAATACGCAGATCGATACCGGCAATGATGGGCGCATCTTCCGTGAGCTTGCCGCCCAATTGCCAGCGACGATGGCCGCTTGCCTGAAGCAGAAAGACATCGTATTGATCAATGTGCGCGCCTACGTTGCCGCCAGGAGGGGCGTAACTGATCATGACGTCGTCTAACCGCCAGCGTGGCAGGAAGTCGAACTCGTCCATAAGCGCAGCGACGGCCGGCACATAATGGTCGACCGCCTGAACGAGAAGGCTCCAGTTGGTTTCCGGCAACCGCTCGAAAGTGGCTTCATCGAAAGGTCCATGAGAGACCTGCCAGGGTCCATCGGAGCCTTCTTCCTCTACCAAACGCGCCTCTACACCAGGCTCGCAGGCGAGGCCCGCCAGTTCATCCGCCTCGATGGGGCTAATGAAATCTGGCATCGCGCCACGAATCAGTAGCGGCTTTTGCTGCCAATAATTGGCCAGAAAGTCTGCGGCGGTAAGATCGCCCAGCAGGGTTAGCGGCTTATCGTGATGGTTCATGGCGTATCCTGGTGTCGTGGTCACAGCAATTGAAATTATAGAGCGTTTAGCTGTCGTGTGAGTGCTTCCGCTTGCGCCTGGGCGTTACCAATATAGTTGGCGGGCGAGAGTGCTTTCAGTTCCGTTTTAACATCGCTGGGCAGTTCAAGGGTATCGATAAACGCTGCAAAGCCCGCCTGGTCAATCCGCTTGCCGCGGGTCAACTGCTTGAGTTTTTCATAGGGCTTCTCGATACCGTAGCGACGCATTACCGTTTGAATCGGTTCAGCGAGCACTTCCCAGCTGTTATCCAGGTCAGCGTCTAAACGCTCAGGGTTGGCTTCGAGCTTGCTGATACCTTTCAGGCTGGCGTGGTAGGCAATCAGGCCGTATGCCAAACCGACACCCAGATTACGCAGCACGGTGGAGTCGGTGAGGTCACGCTGCCAGCGGGAAATCGGCAGCTTTTGCGCCAGGTGGCTAAGCACAGCATTGGCCAAGCCCAGGTTGCCCTCGGAGTTCTCAAAATCGATTGGGTTAACTTTATGCGGCATCGTGGAGGAGCCAATCTCGCCCTCGACCGTGCGCTGTTTAAAGTAGCCCAGCGAGATGTAACCCCATACGTCGCGATCGAAGTCGATCAGAATCGTATTGAAGCGGCAAATGGCATCGAACAGTTCGGCGATATAGTCGTGGGGCTCAATCTGAGTGGTGTAGGGGTTGAACGTTAGCCCCAAACCTTCCACGAAGGTGCGCGCATTGGCTTCCCAGTCGATCTCTGGGTAAGTCGTCAGGTGGGCATTGTAGTTGCCCACGGCGCCATTGATTTTGCCGAGCACTTCCACCGCTTCAATTTGCTTGAGCTGGCGCTTAAGACGGTAAGCGACGTTGGCCATTTCCTTGCCTAAGGTCGTCGGGGTTGCCGTTTGACCATGGGTGCGCGAGAGCATCGGCTGGGCGGCATGGGCAATCGCCAGCTTGGCAATTTCATCAGCCACTTCGTGCATGGTGGGCAGCATGGCGTTAAGGCCGTCGCTGAGCATCACGCCGTAGGAGAGGTTGTTGATATCTTCGCTGGTGCAGGCAAAGTGAATGAACTCAGTGACAGCATGCAGTTCGGCTTGACCCGCAATCTTCTCTTTTAAGAAATACTCGACCGCTTTGACATCGTGATTGGTAGTGCGCTCGATCTCTTTGATCCGCTCGGCATCGGCAATCGAAAACTCACGAATCAACTGCTCAAGAAACGCCGTCGCTTCAGCAGAGAGAGGCGGTACTTCGACGATTTTCGTGTGCTCGGCCAAGCGCTGCAGCCAGCGAACTTCCACAATCACACGGGCGCGAATCAGGCCGAATTCGCTGAAGTGTTCGCGCAGGGCAGCAGCTTTAGAGGCGTAGCGGCCGTCAACGGGGGAAAGGGCGGTCAAAGCGGAGAGTTGCATGGCATCGTTTCCAAGAAGTTCGAAAGAAAATGAGTCAAGAGCACGTTAATTGCGAAGAGGTCAGTCGAGCGCCAAGTAGCCGATTCAGTTATCGGCTAGTTGAGGCTATCCAGTGCCCGGCGTAGCGCTTTGCGCTGGAAGACCAGCTTCCAGCGGCGTCCGCCTTGCTGGTGCCACAATAAGCCAAAGCGAATCCCGGCCATTAAGCAGGCGCGAACACGCTCGGGCATCATGCGACTCTGCAGCAGTGATGGATCACCCTGCACCACAATGCGGGTTTTAAAGGTGGAGATCGTCTCTTGGTACGCTTCCCCGAGGCTGGCCACCACGTTTTCATGAGTAGTGCCGAAGTGCTCGGCCTGCCCCTGAATACGGGTTAGCTTCTGGCCCAGTGAGTCCATCATGTCGGTGTTGGTACGCAGCTTGTTCATCAGCATCAGCAGCGAAAAGCCGTAGCGCAGCACTACCGGGTTCGCCTGCTTGCGACCCACCAGGGCTTCCAAGGTGTCCAGGCCGCGGCGCAGGTTGTTGGGGTGCCCGCCATAAATCGCCTCGAAGCTTTCCGGGTTGGTATCCACGGTCGCCTCGATCAGCGTTTCCCAGGCGCGGGTATCGACCTGGCCGGTGCGGGCCAGCTCATCGACCAGGCTGGCGGCTTGAAACACGCCCGCCAGGGCAAGTGCTTGGCGGGCCGCCGGAGAATCGGGGGCGCGATGAATCGGGGTGGTAGGATTCATGCAGCAGCCTCCGCGGCTTTCTTCCAGGTGGCGCGTATTACGCCGCCACCCAGGCAAATGTCGCCATCGTAAAGTACTAGCGACTGGCCAGGCGTGACCGCCCACTGTGGATCATCGAAGGTGACCTCTACGCCGCCGTCGGGCAGCGTGCGTATTTCACAGCCGCAGTCACTTTGGCGGTAACGCGTCTTGGCGGTAAAGCGGCCCTGCTGAACCGGCGGCTCGCCCGCTACCCAGTCCATCGCCTCGGTGGCTAGGGTGTCCGAGTAGAGGAGCTGGTCATGCTTGCCCTGTACCGCGATCAGCACGTTGCGATCGAGATCTTTCGCCGCCACGTACCAGGGCTCTTCCGAGTAATTGGCAAGCCCGCCAATGCCAAGGCCCTGACGCTGGCCTAGGGTGTAGTACATCAGCCCCATATGCTCGCCGATCACATCGCCATCCGGTGTTTCGATTTTACCGGGCTGGGCGGGCAGGTACTGCTGCAAGAAGTCGCGAAAGCGCCGTTCGCCGATAAAGCAGATACCGGTGGAGTCTTTTTTCTTGGCGGTGATCAAGTCGTGCTGTTCTGCCAAGGCGCGCACGGCGGGCTTCTCCAGCTCGCCTACGGGAAAAAGAGTGCGTGCGATGGCGGCTTCCGGCACGGCGTGCAGAAAGTAGCTTTGGTCTTTATTGCCATCCAGGCCTTTAAGCAGACGCGGGCGACCATTACGTACGCCCTGGCGAACATAGTGGCCGGTGGCAATTTTGTCGGCACCCAACATTTCAGCGTACTCCAGGAACACCTTAAACTTGATTTCCCGGTTACACAGAATGTCTGGATTAGGCGTACGGCCCGCTTTGTACTCGGCTAAAAAGTGCTCGAAAACATTATCCCAATACTCGGCGGCAAAATTCGCCGTATGCAGTTTAATGCCCAGCTTTTCGCAAACCGCCTCGGCGTCAGCGAGATCCTCTTTGGCCGTACAGTATTCGGTGCCGTCGTCTTCATCCCAGTTTTTCATGAACAGACCCTCGACCTCATAGCCTTGCTGCATGAGGAGAAGGGCAGAAACAGACGAGTCAACGCCGCCGGACATACCGACAATCACTTTGCCGTTAGCGTTTGGCGCAGTAGTGGATGGCATAAGCATCCTCAGTAGATGTAGTGTGCAGTTGGGGAGGGATTATACACGATGGGGGGTAATGGCTTCGAGTGCTTCACTCGCGAATCACTTCAAGCGGGTAGTAGGGCCCGCTGAGCGCATCTTCGATACGTTTTATCACCAGTGGGCTACGCAGGCGTGACTGTCGATCCAGTTCACGAAGCTGCTCGAGGGTCAGCCAGTGCGTGGCGACGATGTCGGGGTCTAACGCAAGGTCGAGCTGATGCAGGGGCTCGGCGATAAAAGCGTGGCTGTGAAAGGTCTGCCCATCATCGGTATGAAAGACATAAAGCCCCAGATAGTGGGTGAGCGACACGCGCCAGGCGGTCTCTTCCTGCACCTCACGCAGAATCGCGGTCATGGGCCCCTCGCCGGGTTCGATATGGCCGGCGGGCTGATTGAACACGCTATGCGGCCCGCCGCGCTGCTCTTCCACCATCAGGTAGTGCTCTCCCTGCTGAATCACGCAGGCCGCCGTGCTGTGAATAGGGGTCATGAAGGCTTCCTGCGTTTCGTGGTGGGGCGACCGCGCCGCGAGGGCGGTGTGTTGGCAGGCCGGGGGGCGTGCAGGGTCTCTTTACGCCACTCGCCCGGGGCTAATCCTTCCAGTGACCAGGGGCCAATGGAGGCGCGAATCAAGCGCAGCGTGGGAAAACCCACGTGCGCCGTCATGCGGCGAACCTGGCGATTACGTCCTTCGCTAATGGTTAACGCCAGCCAGCTCGTCGACGGGTGGCGCTTGGGGTCGATAGGGGATTGGCGCAAAGCGGTGACGGGGGGCTCCATGCGACGCGCCTTGGCTGGCTGCGTCGGGCCATCTTTCAACGTAATGCCCTGGCGTAGCGCCTTTAATGCCGCCTCATCGATTTGCCCTTCGACCTGCGTCCAGTAGGTTTTGGGCTGTTTATGGCGCGGGTGAGAAATGCGGTGAATCAACTCGCCGTCGTCGCTGAGCAGCAGTAGGCCTTCAGAGTCATAGTCAAGCCGCCCAGCGGGATAAATATCTTTGACATCAATGTATTGAGCCAACGTCTGGCGGCCTTCGCGGTCACTGAACTGGCTTAATACTTGAAACGGCTTATGCAATAAATAGAGGTTGCTCATGACATCTCGATACTCTTTTTACTTCCTTTGCACACTCGGGACGGAACATGTCGACAATGCGCGCGGCGGGCAGCGCTGATATACTCCGGCCTAGCTGCTGGGGCGCGCTGGGGGCGTCATCGTGACAAACAGGCTAGAGACCCGGCCATTAGTGAATTCGCGCTCCGCCTAAGATTTCTTGCAATCGTAGTGACAAGAGAGGTTAACGCAAAAATGACCAAAACGCCGAAGATCATCTATACGCTCACCGACGAAGCCCCCGCGCTCGCGACGTACTCCCTGTTGCCGATTATCGATGCCTTCACCGATTCTGCGGGTATTCAGGTCGAGACACGCGATATTTCGCTGGCCGCTCGGATTATCTCTCAGTTTCCTGATTACCTGAGCGAAGAGCAACAGATCGGCGATCACCTGGCCGAGCTTGGCGAACTGACCAAGACCCCAGAAGCTAATATCATCAAGCTGCCCAATATCAGTGCTTCGCTACCGCAGTTAAAGGCGGTGATCAAAGAGCTGCAGCAGCAGGGCTACAAGCTTCCTGACTACCCGGAAGCGCCCCAGTCTGACGAAGAGAAAGACATCCAGGTGCGCTACGACAAAACCAAAGGCAGTGCCGTCAACCCGGTATTGCGTGAAGGTAACTCTGATCGCCGCGCACCGCTGTCCGTCAAAAATTACGCGCGTAAATACCCGCACCGCATGGGCGAGTGGAGCAGTGACTCCAAGTCCCACGTCTCGCACATGAGTGAAGGCGATTTCTACGGCAGTGAGAAGTCGGCGCTGATCGAAAAAGCCACGGATCTCAAAATTGAACTGATCGGGAACGATGGCAGCGCCACCGTACTTAAGCCGAAAACCTCGGTTCTTGAAAACGAAGTCGTTGATGGCGCGGTGATGAGCCGTAATGCGCTGCGTCGTTTCGTGGCGGAAGAAGTGGCCGACGCCAAAGCCAAAGACGTACTGTTCTCGCTACATCTTAAAGCGACCATGATGAAGGTCTCTGACCCGATCATGTTCGGCATGGTGGTCAGCGAATTTTATCAGGACGTGCTGAGCAAGCACGCGGATGAACTCAAGCAGGCGGGTTTTGATCCCAATAACGGTATTGGCGATCTCTACTCGGCGATTAAGTCGCTGCCTGAACAGCGTCAAAGCGAAATTGAAAGTGAAATTCAGGCCCTGTATGCCGAGCGCCCGCGTCTGGCGATGGTGAACTCGCATAAAGGCATCACCAACCTGCACGTGCCCAGCGACGTGATCATCGATGCTTCCATGCCGGCCATGATTCGTGACTCCGGCAAGATGTGGGGCGCCGATGACCAACTGCACGATGTAAAAGCGGTGATTCCGGATCGTTGCTACGCGGGCATCTACCAAACCGTGATCGAAGACTGCAAGCAGTACGGTGCCTTTGATCCGACTACCATGGGCAGCGTGCCCAACGTGGGCCTGATGGCGCAGAAAGCCGAAGAGTACGGTTCTCACGACAAGACCTTCCAGATTCCTAGCGACGGCACCGTGCGCGTCACCGATGCCAGCGGCAATGTCGTGCTCGAGCACCGCGTTGAGCAGGGCGACATCTGGCGTATGTGCCAGACCAAAGACGCGCCGATTCGCGACTGGGTGAAGCTGGCGGTCAACCGTGCTCGCGAAAGCAGCACTCCCGCTATTTTCTGGCTGGACGCCCAGCGCGCCCACGATGCCCAGTTGATCAAGAAAGTCGAAAGCTATCTGAAAGAGCACGATACCGCTGGTCTGGATATTCGTATCATGGCGCCGGAAGAAGCGATGCGCTTCTCGCTGGAGCGGATTCGCAAAGGCGCAGACACTATCTCCGTCACCGGTAACGTACTGCGCGATTACCTGACCGACCTGTTCCCGATCATGGAATTGGGTACCAGCGCCAAGATGCTGTCGATCGTACCGTTGATGAACGGCGGTGGCCTGTTTGAGACCGGCGCGGGTGGCTCTGCACCCAAGCACGTTCAACAGTTGCTGGAAGAGAACCACCTGCGCTGGGATTCGCTGGGCGAATTCCTGGCCTTGGCCGCCTCGCTTGAACACCTGGGCAGCACCTTCGATAACGCCCGTGCGAAAATGTTGGCCAAAGCGCTCGACCAGGCTAACGGTAAGTTCCTGGACAGCAACAAGTCGCCTTCGCGTAAAGTGGGTGAGCTCGACAATCGCGGTAGCCACTTCTATTTAGCGCTATACTGGGCAGAAGCGTTGGCTGAACAGAACGACGACGCCGAGATGAAAGAACTGTTCGGTCGCTTAACCGAAGCGCTGACGGCTAAAGAAGCGACGATTGTCGATGAGCTCAACAGTGTGCAGGGTCAGCCTACCGATATCGGTGGCTACTACCATCCTGACCATGCGTTGACAGACAAAGTGATGCGTCCCAGCCAAACCCTCAATGAGACGTTGACCCTCGTCGCCAAAGGCTAATCGCTCCGTCTTCGATAAAGCCTAACCCCCGTCCGCTTGGCGGGCGGGGTTTTTGCATTGCCTTCGCTAATGCACCCTGTGATATTTTAATTTTTCCATGAACCCTTGCTGATCGTTAGCGTCTTACGTACTAGTGAATTCGCCATTGCTGTGAATTGGCTATAGTAAAACGTAGCGATGCTTCTATCGGTCAGTCTTGAGACAAATAACCGTGCTGCTTATGTCCAACCTAGAGAGTTCATACTTGGTCGATCTTCCCGCCTACGCGGGAATGACGCGCCCAAATATGCCCGATGAAGATGGCGATATAGCGGTTCAGCCAGCAGAGCCAGCGCTGGCGCAACCGCCACTTTATAAGGTGGTGCTTCATAACGACGACTACACACCAATGGAATTCGTCATTGAAGTACTGCAAGGCTTTTTCAACATGGATAGCGAGACCGCCGTTCAGGTCATGCTCGCCGTCCATACCCAGGGTAAGGCCACTTGCGGCGTATTTACCCGTGATATAGCGGAAACCAAAAGCTATCAGGTAAACGAGTACGCCCGTGAGTGTGAGCATCCGTTGATAAGCGATATTGAGGCCGCCAATTAAAAGCGTTGAGAAATAATTGGCGGAGAGGCTTGCAACCGTGCCATTTGTACCCGATGTTGAGAGTGCCGGTCGATTAAACTGATCCGACGCAAGCCCTAGGTGGCGATACGCCCTAGGTAGTAGCGAAAAGGGGACTGCCATGCTGAGCAAAGAACTTGAAATGACCCTGAACACGGCCTTTACCGTGGCGCGTTCCAAGCGACACGAGTTCATGACCGTTGAGCACCTGCTGCTAGCGTTGCTGGATAATGCCTCAGCGGTAGACGTACTGAAGGCGTGCGGGGCTAACCTCGACAAGCTGCGGTCCGATCTGCAGGATTTTATCAACTCGACCACCCCGCTGATCCCAGAGGGTCAGGGTGATCGCGAAACACAGCCCACGCTGGGTTTTCAACGCGTTTTACAGCGTGCGGTTTTCCACGTTCAGTCATCTGGTAAGAGCGAAGTCTCCGGCGCAAACGTGCTGGTGGCGATTTTCTCCGAGCAGGAGAGTCAAGCGGTTTACTTCCTAAAACAGCAAAGCGTGGCCCGCGTTGATGCGGTGAATTACATTGCGCATGGTATCTCTAAAGTAGCTGGCCACGGGCCGTCACCGTCACCCTCTTCATCAGAAAGTGAAGACGCGGAAGAGGGCAGTAGCGAAGGCGCTGCACACCCGCTGACGGGCTACGCCACCAACCTCAACGAGCAAGCGCGGCTGGGTAAAATCGACCCGTTGATTGGTCGTGACCATGAGTTGGAGCGCGTTGTACAAATCCTGGCGCGGCGGCGCAAGAATAACCCGCTGTTGGTCGGTGAGGCGGGCGTGGGTAAAACCGCGATTGCCGAAGGTCTGGCCAAGCGTATTGTGGAAGAAGACGTGCCCGACGTGATTGCCGATGCGGTGGTTTACTCATTGGACATGGGCGCGCTACTTGCCGGTACCAAATACCGCGGGGATTTTGAAAAGCGCCTCAAGAGCCTGCTGGGCGAGCTGCGTAAACAGCCTAACGCCGTGCTTTTCATTGATGAAATCCATACCGTCATTGGTGCGGGCGCCGCGTCTGGTGGTGTAATGGATGCATCGAACCTGCTCAAACCGCTGCTCTCTTCGGGTGAGCTGCGCTGCATTGGTTCCACCACCTTCCAAGAGTTTCGGGGCATCTTCGAGAAAGATCGTGCCTTGGCGCGTCGTTTCCAGAAAGTCGACGTGCTGGCGCCCTCTGTTGATGACACCATCAAGATCCTCAAGGGGCTGCGTTCACGTTTTGAAGAGCACCATGAGCTTAAGTACACCGACGGTGCCCTTGAAAGCGCCGCGCGGTTGGCAGATCGCTACATCAATGACCGCTTCCTGCCCGACAAGGCGATTGATGTCATTGACGAGGCGGGGGCGCATCAGCGGCTACTGCCACCGGAAGTCCGCGCTAAAACCATCGACGTGGAGCAAGTGGAAGCCGTCGTTGCCTCCATTGCAAGGATTCCGCCGAAGAGCGTTTCAAGCTCTGATCGCAAGCTGCTTGAAAAGCTGGATCGTGACCTGAAAATGCTGGTCTTTGGTCAGGATGAAGCGATCGATAGCCTCTCCGCAGCCATCAAGCTGTCCCGTGCGGGGCTTAAATCGCCCGACAAACCGGTGGGTAGCTTCCTATTTGCTGGTCCTACTGGGGTGGGTAAAACCGAAGTAGCCAAGCAGCTCGCCCATATCATGGGTATCGAGCTGGTGCGCTTCGATATGTCCGAGTACATGGAGCGTCACACCGTCTCGCGGCTGATCGGTGCCCCTCCCGGATACGTGGGCTATGACCAGGGCGGCTTGTTAACCGAGGCGGTTACCAAACAGCCTCACTGCGTGTTGCTGCTGGATGAGATTGAGAAAGCGCATCCGGAAGTCTTTAATCTGCTGTTGCAGGTGATGGATCACGGCCGCTTGACGGATAACAACGGCCGCGAAGCCGACTTCCGCCATGTGATCGTGATCATGACGTCCAACGCCGGGGCAGAGCAGGCATCGCGCCGTTCGATTGGTTTCCAGCACCAAGATCACTCGACCGATGCGATGGAAGTCATTCGGCGCACGTTCTCGCCAGAGTTCCGTAACCGTCTGGATGGCATTATTCAGTTCCACGCGCTGCCGGTTTCCGTGGTCCGCAACGTGGTCGACAAGTTCTTGATCGAACTGCAGGCGCAGTTGGATGAGAAGCGTGTGCAGCTGGATGTGGACGATATGGCGAGGGATTGGCTGGCCGACAAGGGCTACGACCCGGATATGGGTGCACGCCCTATGGCGCGTCTCATTCAAGAGAAGCTCAAGAAGCCATTAGCCGAAATGATTCTGTTTGGCGAGCTGGCGGATCAGGGCGGCATTGTACATGTCAGCCTGGAGGAGGGTGAGCTACACCTTTCCACCGAGACTGAAATGGCTGATGCGCCCTGAAAAGGGCGCTAAGCAGCGCTACAGCCTGATATTCAAGCACTAATCATGCCTAGAACGCAGCGCCCTGTCATTGACGGGGCGTTGTCGTTTTTAGTGAACAGCCATTGACACTGAACGGCCTGGCGGGAGGTGGCTAGCCGAACGCGTTTACGCTGTAACGACTTAGCGCGAACGGTAAACGATACGGCCTTTAGAAAGATCGTAAGGCGTTAGTTCTACTTTTACCTTGTCGCCGGTCAGAATGCGGATGTAGTTTTTGCGCATCTTGCCAGAGATGTGAGCGGTAACAACGTGGCCGTTCTCCAGCTCAACACGAAACATGGTATTCGGAAGGGTATCGACGATAACGCCTTCCATTTCAATATGATCTTCGCGTGCCATATAGGCATTTCCTCACTTATGAGTTAGTAGTGTTACAATCAGTCAGCATTTGAGTTCCGTAGACAGGCGCTCAAGAAACAGCGCTATATTGTGCCGTAAGCCTGCCGTCAAGGCAAAAAAGCTTACATGTTTAGCGGATTAACTGTCGCCAGTGGCGCCCATCGAGCATTTCCAGCGGTGCAAAAGCCTGTTTGTAGCGCATCTTACGGCACTCTTCGATCCAATACCCTAAATATAGGTGCGGGAGCGCTTTTTCTCGGCTGAGTTCAATCAGCTGAAGGATAGCAAAAGTGCCTAATGAGCGCTTATCCAGCGCGTCGCTCACGGCAAAAAAGGTATAAATGGCTGAAAGGCCATGCTCCAGTTGATCAAAGGCAGCAACACCGATCAGCTCGTCATGGAGATAAATTTCCATGAGATGGGCATAAGGCTCATCGAGGGTGAGGAAGGTGCGGTACTGCTCCCGGCTGGGTGGATACATATCGCCGTCAGCATGACGTTGGCGAATATAATCCGCGTACAGGTCATAGTGGCTTGAAGCATAGTGAGCGGGCATGATGCGAATGTTAAGATCCGCATTACGCCGCCAAATTTTTCGCTGCGTACGATTAGGCTCGAATGTTTCAACTGGAATGCGTACCGACCGGCAGGCATTGCAGCCTTCGCAGTGGGGGCGGTAAAGATGGCGCCCGCTGCGTCGAAACCCAAGCAGTGCCAGTGAGTCATAGACCCCCGGCACGGGTGACTCCTGCGGGTCGAGAAATAGCGTTGTCGCTTCTTTGCCTGGCAGATAACTGCAGGCATGAGGAACGGTAAGGAAGAAGCGTAAATCCCGCACCGGGCGACGCGGAGTGTTACTACTCACGGCTTGCCTCCTGGGTGAAGCACAATGGGTTCATCTCTTATACGTTAGCCTCGGTGGCAATTGCTTCTAGCCACGGCGATGGGGGAACGACCGGCGTCTCATCGGGTGAAGAGGGTAACGTAAACGCCTTACTGGGTAACCAGTTATTAAGATAGTTGATGAATGCTTCCCGAGCGACTGTAATAGCGCCCAGGCTGGCCAGGTGAGGTGTGTGCATTTGGCAGTCGATCAGCTTGCCGTCATGCTCGCGCATGGCTCTCGCTAGGTGGGCGAGGGCGACCTTAGAAGCATCGGGTGTGCGGGAAAACATGGATTCGCCAAAAAACATCGGCCCCATAGCAATGCCGTACAGGCCGCCTACTAACTGGCCGCCCTGGTGGACTTCAATGCTATGGGCAATGCCGAGGGCATGCAGCTGACCGTAGGCGGCGCGCATCTCGTTGGTGATCCAGGTGCCGCCTGCTTCGTCGCGCGGGGCGGCACAGGCGTGAATAACCTGATCGAAGTGTTGATCCAGGGTGATATGAAAGCCACCATGGCGCAACCGCTTGGTGAGGCTTCGGCGCTGCTTAAATTGCTCGGGGAGGAGTATCATGCGCGGGTCTGGGCTCCACCATAAAATGGGGTCGTCATCGCTAAACCATGGAAATATCCCCTGCCGGTAAGCGTCTACCAGCCAAGCGGGTGAAAGCTCCCCACCGGCCGCCAGCAGCCCGTTGGGTGAATCGAGGGCCGTCGATGTGGCGGGAAAATTAGGGGATGGCGAGGAAAGCCAAGGCAGCATTAAGGGCTCCTGTTGCGATGGCCGTGCACAACGAATGTTCGTGTACGGCCTACGTTCTTGTACGACATGTGTTCTTGTACGACATGTGTTCTTTACAACATTCTTCTGCTGAGTGCTTAGCAAGAGGCGCTGTGACGGCGGAAGGATGCTCGGTATCATGCAAACTCGCAAGTGGATTAAAGACGCCATTCAGGTGTAAAGGGAGAGTCGCTTGAAAGTGAATAAAGCAGTCAACAAGCGAACGCAGCGTAACGCGCGTCAAACACCGCCATCGGCTTCGTCTGCGCGTGTGAACGCTGCAAAAGACAAGGCTCGCCGTTTTGGCCTGCGCTTACAAGGCTCCGTGCGCGAAGGTGTCGTGGTGATACTGCTCGCATTGTGTGTATTTTTATTATTAGCACTGTTTAGTTACCACCCCGCCGATCCAGGCTGGTCTTACCAGGGGCCCGAAACGGATGTGCGCAACTGGATGGGCCAGGTGGGGGCCTGGTTAGCCGATGTTCTTTATTCATTGCTCGGTGCCAGCGCCTTATGGTGGCCGGGCATGTTTGGTTTTGCCGCCTGGTGGCTGATTCGCTCTCGCCAGGTGCGTTTTGAACTCGATCCAGTGGCGATTGCCGTACACGCCGGCGGGTTGGTACTGCTGATTTTCGGCACCACCATGCTGGGTGCGCTGCATTTTTATCATCCCGATAGCATGCTGCCTTACGCCTCTGGCGGTATCTTGGGCGAGGGCTTGATCGGCGCATTGAGGCCGCTCGTTGGAAGTGGCGGCGTGGGCTTGATAGCGGCTGCGCTCATTTTAAGCGGCTTTCCGCTGTTTAGCGGTATGTCGTGGCTACAGGTGGCGGATGAACTCGGTAAGCGGATATGCCGTTTGGGCGGTTGGTTGTCCGCACGGCGGCAGGCAAAACGTATGCGTGCAGCGCAGCGCGCGGCGGCTAAACCCGCGCCGACGCCGAAGTCTAAAGCAGAGCCCACACAGGCGGCCGAGCCAGACGCGACACCGAAGGTTGAACAGCCTGCTGAGGTTAAGCCCACGGCTGAGCCGGTCGGTAAAAGTGCCGCTGGCCGTGAACGGCGTGAACCAGGTTTCTCCATGCCGCTGGATGACAACGCCACTGACGCTGCCGCCGCGGCTTCTGCACCTAGTCGTGACACGACAGACACCTCTATTCCTTGGGAAGCGGCCGCGTTTTCCAGCAATAAACATGTGCCTGCTAAAACCCCCGCGCCTGATGTCGAACCTTCGATAGACGCGCCGACCCAACCACCAGTGACGCCAGCCCATCAAGCAAAAGCAACGGTCGAAAGCGCAGCGCCGCCTGCGCCGCGGGAGAATGCGTTCGTGCAACTAAGCACGTCGGCGGTCTCGCCCGAGCCTGATGATGCGCCACAAGCGGAAGCCAGTGCTTTCCCATTGCGTGCGTCGCGCCAGGAAGACACGACCGCGTCCGCTAGCCATCACTATTTCGTCAACGATGAAGCCGCTGATAAGCCGCATAGTGAGTCGCCACTTACCGCTGAGCCATCGTCGACTGCTGAGATATCACACACAGATGAAATAGCAAAAGAAGAAACGAGCGCTCAGCGTAGTGATGTCACTGAACCAACCCCCGTGCGCGTTTCTGAGCCCGAGCCTGCCCGTCAACCTGAGCGTGTGGCAGAGGTCGTGCCAGAACCCGTTTGGGACGACGAAGAGATGGACGACGAGGCGCTGTACCCTGCAGCGCGGCAAGCCAATGCCGTGCCTGGGCCCGCGCATTCATCACCTGCACCGCCTTCATCTACCCAGCCCTCATCTACGGCGCCTGCGCCAACCGCGCGTCGTGAACCTACCTTCGCCCCCGATGAGAGTGCGCCAGAGGCGGATGAAGGCCCCGCGCTTTGGACCGTGGAGCATTTGCAGAGCCAACGGCCTGCTTTTGAAACCATGGACGAGCCAGAAGGCGAAGTGCCGAGCCTGCAGCTGCTGACCCCGGCAGAGCCGCACCAGCCGAATTATACCGATGAGCAGCTGGCCGATATGGCGGAGCTGCTAGAAGTAAGGCTACGCGAGTACGGCGTTAAGGCAGAAGTCGTCGATACCTGGCCTGGGCCGGTGATTACCCGCTTTGAGATCAAGCCCGCGGCGGGCGTGAAGGTCTCCAAAATCAGCAACCTTGCCAAAGATTTGGCGCGCTCCTTGATGGTCAAGAGCGTGCGGGTGGTCGAGGTTATTCCGGGGCGCCCAACGGTAGGTATCGAAATACCTAACCCCAACCGCGCCATGATCCGGCTACGCGAAGTCATCGACTCTGACCGTTACCAGCAGGAAACCTCGCCGCTGACCATGGCGCTGGGGCAGGATATTGGCGGTAGTCCCGTCGTGGCTAATCTGGGCAAGATGCCGCACCTGTTGGTAGCGGGTACGACAGGTTCGGGTAAGTCGGTGGGCGTTAACGCCATGCTGATCTCGATGCTGCTCAAGGCGAAGCCCAGCGAGCTGAAGCTAATCATGGTCGACCCCAAAATGCTGGAACTGTCGGTCTACGACGGCATTCCTCATTTGCTGGCGCCGGTGGTCACCGATATGAAAGAGGCGGCCAACAGCCTGCGCTGGTGTGTGGCTGAAATGGAGCGCCGCTATAAGCTGATGGCGGCCATGGGGGTACGTAATATTGCAGGCTTCAATGGCCGTTTGGATGAAGCCGAACGCGCCGGTGCGCAAGTGGCAGATCCGCTCTGGGAGCCGCAGCCCTGGGAAGTACACCAACCGCACCCCGTGCTGGAAAAGCTGCCCTATATCGTGGTGGTGATCGACGAATTTGCCGACATGTTCATGATCGTCGGCAAAAAGGTCGAAGAGCTGATTGCCCGCCTGGCCCAAAAGGCCCGCGCCGCCGGTATCCATCTGATTCTTGCGACGCAGCGCCCCTCGGTGGATGTGGTGACGGGTCTGATAAAGGCCAATATTCCTTCGCGAATGGCGTTTCAGGTGTCGTCGCGCATCGATTCGCGCACCATTCTTGACCAGGGCGGTGCGGAAAGCCTGCTCGGGCACGGTGATATGCTCTATCTGCCCGCCGGTTCCGGGCCGCCTAACCGCATCCACGGTGCCTTTGTGGATGATGACGAAGTACACCGGGTGGTCGATGACTGGAAGCGTCGTGGCGCTCCGGAATATATCGAAGAGATTCTCTCTGGGGGCGTCTCCGCCGATGCCTTGACCGGGCTCGAAGCGGAAGGGGGCGATGGCGACGACGCCGAGCAGGACGCGCTGTATGATGAGGCCGTCCAGTTTGTCACTGAAACGCGCAAAGCGTCGATTTCTGCCGTTCAGCGCCGCTTTAAAATTGGCTATAACCGGGCAGCGCGCTTAGTCGAAGCCATGGAGGGTGCCGGTGTGGTGACCTCCATGGGCTCTAATGGCGCACGCGAAGTACTGGCGCCGCCCCCGGTCGGCCACTAGGCCAAAAAGCCACAATTATGCAATAAGCGTGAAAATAGCGCCGCTGGTGAAACCCTGCGGCGCTTTTCACGTCTTAACAACACATGGACGGTTACACCGACCTCACTGCTTGATTTTTGAGCAACCGATTTGAGCAACCATTCGTTAGCAACGGTTGCCTAGGGAGATCACATGCGCGATACGCAATCAAAACGAACTTCATCGCTGGGCGCTTCACCCCTGGCATTGGCAGCAAGCGCCTTGGGTCTAACCTTCGGTGCCCCCGCATGGGCGGATGATGCAGCCGAGCGTTTGACCGAACGGCTGGATCCACTCGAGCGTTATCAGGCGTCGTTTGACCAGCAGATTCTCGATGGCAGCGGCGAGCGCCTACAGAGCGCTCGCGGCGAGATGTGGTTGTCACGCCCGGGTATGCTGCGCTGGGAAGTAGAAGCGCCATACTCGCAAACCGTGGTTTCCGATGGCGACGATGTCTACATGTATGATCCTGATCTTGAGCAAGTCACCGTTCAGGAAATGGATGATCGCGTCACCCATACCCCCGCGTTGCTGCTATCGGGAAGTGTGGACGATTTAACCGAAAGCTATGAAGTGTTCTACGAGCAGGACGGGGGAGACGATGTGTTTACCCTGGTGCCTATCTCTGCCGACACGCTGTTCGAAGAGTTGAGCATGGTATTCGAGGCCGACACGCTAACTGAGCTCTGGATGATGGACAGCACCGGCCAGCGCACCGCGATTACCTTTAGCGATATCACTCTCAATGGCGAGATCGCCTCGGACATGTTCGACTTCGAGATTCCTGAAGGCACCGATGTGATCCGCGAAGAGCTTTAACGAAGAAGCTATCAGCAGATTGATCGGGGTGGCGAGAGTCATTGCTTCTAGATAGCCTGATCGCCCGACAAGTCGGGCTCCTACATTGGCTGGGTGCAGGCACAGGGTGTTGTAGGAGCGCAATTCATTGCGCGATCAGCAGTAATCAAAGCACCGAGGAAGATAGTCAGCGGTAAGATAGAGATTGGGTGTTAGGCAATAACCATCAGGCGCCTTAGGGTGCCTGATCTGCTTCCTGGTCCTGATTTTCCCGCCACGCCATGATTTCGCCAAAGCGTTTCTCCTGACCGAAAGGGCTGGGTTTGAAGAACGTGGCTTTCGGTAGCTCGTCAGGCCAGCAATCGTGGGCGCTACCTGCCGGGTAGCCGTCGGGCTCGTTGTGAGCATAGCGATAGCCTTCACCATGGCCCAGCTGCTCCATCAGTTTGGTGGGGGCGTTGCGCAGATAGGTCGGCACTTCCACTTGAGGCTGCTGACTTACATACTGCTTGGCCGCACTCCAAGCGCGATCAATGCGGTTGCTTTTAGGCGCCACCGCCAAATGAATGGCTGCATGGGCAATCGCTCGCTGGCCTTCGTAATCTCCCAGGCGCAGGTAGGCGTCCCAGGCGGCGATGACCAGCGGCAGGGCGCGCGGGTCGGCATTGCCGACATCCTCTGAGGCAATGGCCGTCAATCGGCGCACCACGTCCAGCGGGTCGCCGCCACCCTGCATGAAGCGCGCCATATACAGCAGTGCCGAATCAGGCCGTGAAGAGCGGATGGATTTGTGGATGGCCGAGAGCAGGTCGTAGTAAGCGTCGCCCTGCTTATCGAAGGCGCTGGCCTGGTGGCCGATCACATCTGCCAGTACGTCCTTATGGAGCACTTCGCGGCCCGCTTCCTGGGTGGCGAAATCACACGCCGTTTCCAAAAGCCCCAGCGCCCGACGGGCATCGCCTGCGCTGGCGTGGGCTAGCGCGCTCAACACCTCGTCATCGACGGCAATATCGCGTTTGCCGAGGCCGCGATCCACGTCGTTGAGCGCTTGGCGCATTACCGTGATGAGCTCCTCTTGGGTCAGTGATTTCAACACATAAACCCGCGCGCGCGAGAGCAGCGCCGAGTTGACCTCGAACGAAGGGTTTTCGGTGGTGGCGCCAATCAGCGTCAGCAGGCCCGACTCCACGTGAGGAAGCAGGGCATCCTGCTGGCTCTTGTTGAGGCGGTGAATCTCATCCAGGAAAAGAATCACCGTCGATGACATTTGTTGAGCCCGCTCCACCACGGCACGAATCTCTTTTACCCCGGCCATCACCGCGCTAAGGTGCTCCAAATGGGCGTCGGAAGCTCGCGCCAAAAGCTCCGCCAGCGTGGTTTTACCCACGCCCGGCGGCCCCCACAAAATCATCGACCGCACGATGCCTGATTCCGCCATCCGGCGTAGCGGCTTGTCTGGCCCCACTAACGCCTGCTGCCCCACATAATCGTCCAGCTGGCGTGGGCGCATGCGAAAGGCGAGCGGGGCGTCTTCAGAAGGTGCTGCGTGGGCGCTATCAAAAAGATCCATGGAAACTTCCGTTGTCATTCGTCACGTAGAACTACTTATTAGCAACAAGTGTCTGTGGTAAAGCGCGGCTTGTCGAACTACCTTTGGCGTAACCTAACAGAAAGATGCACTTGCTAGGATAGCGCCATAGAGGCATTGTTAATGATAACCCCTGTTAGTTAGTTGCTATGCCCCTATGATTGCGTGCCGTTAGCGCTTAGCGTGACGGCAGGCATGACACGATAAAGGAGACGGCTCCATGCTAAACCAACTGCGTCTAGATCATGCCAATATGGCCCGTATGCTTCATGTGCTGCAGCTGAAGCAAAAAACGTTGGTCCAGGGAGAGCGGCCCAATTTCAAGCTCATGCGCGAAGTGGTCGATTATATCCTCTCCTACATGGATGGTTTTGCCACCCCACTGGAAAGGGTGTGCGTTGAGCGACTTCAGTCCAAAGCGCCCGACAACGGTGCGCTGACCGAGAAGATGGCCAATGAGTATCGTGAGTTAAAACCCCGCTTGCAGCGTCTCTCCAGCGATATCGACATGATCCTGATGGACAACGTCATGCCAATGGATCGCTTTGCCGAAGACCTCAAAGACTATTTAGAGGCGCACAGAGCCTACCTGCGTCACGAACGCGAGGGCCTGTTCCCCCTGATCGATGAGCACTTTAGCCAGGAAGATATGGAGGAGTTGCGGGCAGCGCTTCCTGCTGGCGCTGAACAGGAGCTAGAGCGCCTGCAGCAAGCCTACCCTGAGCTCTATGCAGAGCTTTGCGGGGCGGATGTGCCTGCGGTGTAGCCACCAAAACGGCATTAACCTGTGTCGACGAGCAACAAATTAACAGGCGGGGCATGCTAAACTGGCAGCCCCGTTTTTAGTGGGCAATCGTTTAACCTTCGACCAGCTCGGCGCTGAGGAATGAAGCAGGATAGTGATGCAAAGAGAGTCATGAAAGGCCCCGTGTTAATTTTTGATTCCGGTGTCGGCGGCCTGTCGGTAGCGCATTCGCTGCGCCAACATTACCTCGATGCAGCGATGTGCTACGCCTGCGATAATGCCTGGCTGCCGTATGGGCTACGCGAAGACGCCGCCCTAACCGAGCGCATCGTGTCAGTCTGTAAAGCCGCGGTAGCGGCTTGCCAGGCTAGCGTGCTGGTGGTGGCCTGTAACACTGCCAGCACACTGGCGTTAGAGCAACTACGCCAACAGTTGACGATTCCCGTGGTAGGTACCGTGCCTGCTATCAAGCCTGCTGCCGCCATGAGCCAAACGCGCCACATCGGCTTATTGGCCACCACGGCCACCGTGGGGCGGCCTTATACCCAGCGCTTGATCGATAGCTTTGCCAGTGACTGCGTCATTACCCGCGTTGCCGCCGATGCCTTGGTGGTGGAAGCCGAGGCCTATTTGGCGGGCATCACGCCCGATGTGGCACGTATGCAGGCGGCATTGGCGCCGTTATGGCACGCCGTCACATCGCCAGCCGCGTCTCCCCCGTTGGATACCGTGGTGCTCGGGTGTACTCATTTTCCGTTGCTTAAACCGTGGTTGAGCGAGCTTGCTCCCGCGCCTTTGCACTGGATTGATTCTGGTGATGCGATCGCGCGGCGGGTGGCTCAAGTGGTGGATGCGCTCGCCAGTGAACACCACGATGGCCGCTGCTGGACCACGGCGCCTGCGGTAAACCTAACCGCTGGTTTAGCGCGCTATGGATTTAATGCCCCGCAGCTATTGGCCGTGAGTTGATGCGCCCTGTTTCCCCGCGACTGTTTTCGAAGCCCTGTTTTGAAGTCCTATTTTGAAACCCTATGTCTGAATTTATTCAAGAGGAGCAGCCTTGGCTATCCCCGTCGTAGAACCTGAACGTTATGCCGAGCAGCTAGCCGCCAAGCGCGACTATCTTGAGACCACCTTTGCGACTTTCCAGCCACCGGCACTAGAGGTGTTTGAATCACCGCCGGGCTACTATCGCCAGCGCTGTGAATTTCGTATTTGGCATGAAGAGAACGATCTCTTCTACGCCATGTTTGAGGTCGATCCTGAGAACCCAAAAAATAAGCGCGTCATTCGGCTGGATCAGTACGCCGTGGCCAGCGAGCGAATCAATCAACTCATGCCGCAGCTGCGTGAGGCCTGTCTCGCGTCTAACGAGCTGCGCCGCAAACTGTTTCAGGTGGAGTTTTTAACCACGCTCTCTGGCGAAGCGCTGGTCACGCTGATTTATCACCGCCCCTTAGGTGACGAGTGGGAACGCGAAGCGCGCGCGCTAGAAGCTGAGCTCGGCATCATGATCATTGGCCGCTCCCGCAAGCAGCGCATCGTGCTGACCCGGGATCACGTCTGGGAGCGCCTAGAGGTAGATGGCCGCACGTTGCACTATCAGCAGGTGGAAAACAGCTTCACCCAGCCCAATGCGCATATCTGCCAGAAAATGCTCAGTTGGGCGCGTGAAGTCACCGTTGGCCTGTCAGAGGGCGATGCAAAGAAAGATCTGGTCGAGCTCTACTGTGGAAACGGTAATTTCACCATTGCCCTCGCCGAGAACTTCCGCCGCGTCCTCGCTACCGAAATTTCCCGCACCTCGGTCGCCAGTGCTAACGTCAATCTGGAGGCCAATGGCGTCACCAATGCGCAGATTGGTCGCATGTCGGCAGAAGAGTTTTCCCAAGCGCTGAAGGGCGAAAAAGCCGGGCGTCGCGTGGCGGAAATGGGGCTGAATGATTATGACTTTTCCACCGTCCTGGTCGACCCGCCCCGCGCCGGGCTGGATGAGCAGAGCTGCGAACAGCTCAGCGAGTACGCGCAGATCGTCTATATTTCATGCAACCCGGCCACATTGGCTGAAAACTTGACCATACTGACCACTACTCACCGCATTGAGCGGTTTGCGCTGTTTGACCAGTTCCCGTTTACCGACCACTGTGAGTGCGGGGTATTGTTAACGCGGCGGGATAGTTAATTAGGTTAGATGTGCTAACGCCCTAATGCGTAAACGGTATGCGCCATGAACAACATGTCATGTGATTAGGGACGCGACGATAGGTAGCGTAAGCTAGACGCTATGTTGGCCTAAAGGCCTATTGTCCTTCGTTTTTTGGCCGATCAATGGCCTAGGCAGTCGAGGTGATGGATGCACTACGTTGCGATTGAAGAGAGTCGTCAGGATCTTTTAAAGCAGTTGCAGGAGCGACTATATGCGCGCCTGGAGCCTGCGCGAGCCGCGACCATTGACGCCTTTGCTCGACACTTTTACGCCACCGTGCCGGTGGAAGATCTCGTCGATCGTCGCCTGGACGACCTGTACGGGGCAACGCTTTCGATCTGGCAGTTTTTGCAACACCATGATCCCAAAAGCCCCAAGGTGCGCGTCTTTAATCCGGATTTTGAAGAGCATGGCTGGCAGTCAACGCATACTTTTGTCGCCGTGCTGCATGAAGATATGCCGTTTTTGGTCGACTCGGTGCGTATCGAGCTCAACCGCCGTGGCTTGACGGTCCACGCGATTCAAAACGCAGTACTGGCCGTCGCCCGAGACGACCGCCATCAGTTACAGACCCAGACCTCACCACGCGATGAGAACGCGCCTGACGCACGCGAGTCGTTGATTGTCATCGAGGTCGACCGCCACACCGATGAAGCGTTGCTTGAAAAAATCGAAAGCAATCTCAACGACGTGCTGCGCGATGTGCGCACCGCCGTGGGTGATTACGACGCTATGTGCTCGCAAATCACGGCCTCGATTCAAGAACTGGAAAAGAACTGCCCGCCGCAGATCGACCCTGATGACCACGAAGAGGCGATTGCCTTTCTAGAGTGGCTGTTGAAAGATAATTTCACCTTCTTGGGTTACGACGAGTATCTGCTCGAAAGCGGCGAATTGAAGCGCGATGCCGATAGCGTCCTGGGCGTTTTCCGCCTGGATCAACCGCGCTACTGTGAGCGTATTCGCACCGAAGAGGGCGTCGACGAGCACAACGACTATGTGTTGGTGCCGCAACTGCTCTCGTTTGCCAAGAGTGCCCACCACTCACGGGTGCATCGTCCTACGTACCCAGACTACATCACCGTTGATCGCTACGATGATGACGGCAACGTGATCGGTGAACGGCGCTTCTTTGGTCTGTTCACCTCAACGGTTTATAACGAATCACCGCGTAATATTCCGCTGCTGCGCCGTAAGCTAAAAGCGGTAATGGATATTGCCGGGTTCAACCCCCAGGGCCATAACGGCAAGCAGTTGCTCCAGGTGTTGGAAGTCTACCCCCGCGATGACTTGTTCCAAATCGACACTGAATCGTTGGCGAGCACTTCCCTGGGCATTCTCAATATTCGCGAGCGCCGCCAGGTGCGGCTGTTTATCCGCGCGGATATCAGCGGTAAGTTTTACTCCTGCTTGGTGTTTGTGCCCCGCGACGTATTCTCGACGGACCTGCGTCAGCGAATTCAGAACGTATTATGCGATGAGCTGGATGCCCACTTTGGCGACTTCAATACCTACTTATCCGAGTCGGTACTGGCGCGTATTCAGCTGATTCTTCGTTTCAACGGCGATGCACCCAGTGATTACGACCTCAAGCGTCTTGAGAGCAAGGTAGCGCGGCTGGCGCGTAGCTGGCGCGACGAGCTACAGAACGCCATGATCGAAGGTTTTGGCGAAGAGCGTGCCAACAACCTCATGGATCACTTCCGCGAAGCATTCTCAGCCAGCTACCGGGAAGACTTCTCGGCACGCACCGCCGTGTTCGATGTCCAGCACCTCTTGACCCTGAACAACGGCGACGATTTATCGCTGTCGCTCTATCGCCCGCTGGAAGAGCAGGGTGGAGGCGTTAACCTGAAGCTGTTCCATCGCGAATCGCAAATTCCGCTCTCTGATGTGCTGCCGATGATGGAAAACCTCGGCCTGCGCGTGATTGGCGAGCGGCCTTACGATATCAACGCCCCTGAACAACGGTACTGGATTCACGATTTTGAGCTAGAGCACAGCGGTGCAGATGTCAGCCTGGGCGATATGCGCGACGTGTTTACCGAAGCGTTCAAGCGGATCTGGTCCGGCGAAGCCGACAACGATGCCTTCAACCGCCTGATTATCGGCGCTGGGTTGGATTGGCGTGAAGTCGCCATGCTGCGCGGCTATGCGCGCTACTTGAAGCAGATCCGCTTTGGCATGTCTCAGGACTATATTGCCGCGACGCTGGCTAATTACCCGGCCATCACCCGTGAGCTGGTCGAGTTATTCCGTCTGCGCTTCGATCCTGAGCAGCAGGATCATGCCACGGATGAATGCATCGCCAGCTTGAACGAGCGTCTTGAAGGCGTCGCCAGCCTCAACGACGATCAGCTGCTGCGCCGCTTTATGGAGCTGATTCTCGCCACGCTGCGTACCAACTATTACCAGCTCGCCGAAGGCGGACGCTTTAAAGACTACATCGCTTACAAGCTCGAACCCTCCAAAGTCACCGGCATGCCCAAGCCGCGGCCGATGTTCGAGATTTTCGTCTGCTCCCCGCGCGTGGAAGGTGTCCACCTGCGTGGTGGCAAAGTCGCCCGCGGCGGCTTGCGCTGGTCGGATCGCTTTGAGGATTACCGCACCGAAGTGTTGGGCCTGGTAAAAGCACAGCAGGTAAAAAATGCCGTGATCGTCCCGGTGGGTGCGAAAGGCGGTTTCGTTTGCAAGCGCATGCCGGAAAACGCCAGCCGCGATGTCGTTCAGAAAGAGGGCATCGCCTGTTACCAAATCTTCATTCGTGCACTGCTAGACGTGACCGATAATCTGGTGGGAAGCGATGTGGTCCCGCCGGAAAATGTCGTTCGTCATGATGAAGATGACGCCTATTTGGTCGTGGCTGCCGACAAAGGCACGGCGACCTTCTCGGATATCGCCAATGAAATTTCCATTGAGTATGGCCACTGGCTGGGCGATGCCTTTGCGTCTGGCGGTGCCAACGGCTACGACCACAAGAAAATGGGCATCACCGCCCGCGGTGCCTGGGAATCGGTGAAGCGCCACTTCAAAAATCTGGATGTGGACACCCAGCGCGATCTGTTCAGCGTGGTTGGGATTGGCGACATGGCCGGTGATGTGTTCGGTAACGGCATGCTGCTGTCTGACAAGATTCAACTGGTCGGCGCCTTCAACCATCTGCACATCTTCGTTGATCCCAATCCAGACGCAGAAGCGTCGTTTGCCGAGCGTAATCGGCTGTTCGCATTACAACGCTCCAGTTGGGAAGATTACAGCCAGGAGCTGATTTCTGCGGGGGGCGGTATCTTTAGCCGCAGCGCTAAATCAATCGCCATCACCCCGGAAATGCAGCAGGTGTTTGGTATCAAGGAAGAGCGACTGTCGTCGAATGAGTTGATCCGCGCGATGCTCAAATCCAAAGTGGATTTGATCTGGAACGGCGGTATCGGTACCTATGTGAAAGGCTCCGATGAAACCGATGCCGATGTCGGCGACAAAGCCAATGACACGCTGCGTATCAATGGTAACGACCTGAACTGCCGAGTAGTGGGTGAGGGCGGTAACCTTGGTTTGACCCAGCGCGGCCGTATGGAAGCCGCTGCCAAAGGCGTGCGTGTCTATACGGACTTTATAGACAACGCAGGCGGGGTGAACTGCTCCGACCACGAGGTCAATATCAAGATCTTGATCGATGAAGTGGTCAAACGCGGCGACATGACCGATAAGCAGCGTAATCAGCTGCTGGCGGAAATGACCGATGAAGTGTCAGAGCTGGTGATTCTGGATAATTACCGCCAAAGCCAGGCGCTGGATCTATCGGCAATCCTTTCCGACCAGTCGATGGGCCCCTACCGTCGCTTTATCAGCGAGCTGGAAGCCAACGGGCAGATCGATCGCGAGCTGGAGTTCCTGCCCGCGGATGACGTACTAAAAGAGCGCGCCAGTAACGACCAGGGAATGCGCCTGCCGGAGCTATCGGTACTGATCTCCTACGCCAAAAGCACCCTGAAAGGCGACTTGATCACCTCGGACGTGCCCGATGATCAGTATATCCATCGCCATCTGGAACGGCTGTTCCCCTCGGTGCTGGTGGAGCGCTTTAAAGACGAAATGTACGAACACCGTCTGAAGCGTGAAATCGTCGCAACCCAGGTGGCCAACGATCTGGTCGATCATATGGGCATCGTCTTTGTACGCCGCCTGATGGACTCCACCGGCGCCGGGCGCGCCGATATCGCCCGCGCCTATATCGTGGCCCGCGACAGCTTTAATCTGCCTGGCTTGTGGGCGCAAATCGAAGCCCTCGATAACCAAGTGCCCAACCGCATTCAGTATTCGATGATGCTCGATCTGATGCGCTTGATTCGCCGTGCCACGCGCTGGTTCGTGCGTCAGCATTTAGGGCTCTCTACGCAAGATACCATCGAATATTTTGCTCCCCGCCTGGCGCAGTTGCAGGAAGGCATTGGTGAGCTGCTCAGTGGCGAAGAACTGAGCGCCTGGAACACTCGCCGTGATGAGTTGCTGGAAGCCGGTGTGCCGGATGCGCTGGCCTCCACCGTGGCGGCGTCCTCGAGCCTTTATGCCGGGCTGGGTATTATCCAGGCAGCGCGCCTGACCAACGAGAAACCGCAGCGAGTGGCGGAAGTGCTCTACGAAATTGGCAGCCGTCTGGAACTTCCCTGGATGATCCAACAGGTAACCCAGTTGGAAGTGCGCGATGCCTGGCAGGCCCAGGCGCGGGAAACCTTCCGCGACGACATCGAACGCCAGCAGCTGGCGCTGACTACCAGCGTGTTGAAGCTCGATGCGGGAAGCCGCGATACCCAAGAGCGGGTGGCGCAGTGGTTGGATCAGCACGCCGATCTGCATCGCCGCTGGTGCCGTTTGATTGAAGAGGTGCGCGGTGGCAGCGAAGGCGGCTTTGCCCTCTTTGCGGTGGCGGTACGTGAACTGGTGGATCTAGCGGAAAGCGATAGCGAAGCCTAGAGGGCGCTGGTTCACTAAGCTCAAGCATTAACGCGTCGTTAAAGCGCGCTCTGGTTCTCCACCAGAGCGCGCTTTATTGCGTTATACTAGGGCCCGTTTTCAGCTCCCCGCTTCAAGAGACCCGCTATGTACAACCTCGCCCGCTCGCTGTTCTTTCGCGTTGACCCAGAAACCTCGCACGGTATGGCGCTGGGTGCGTTGGATGCACTGCATCGGGCGGGGGGCGTCACGCGGCTATTTGGCCGCCGGGTGGATGATCCGGTCGAATTGATGGGGCTTCGATTCGCCAACCGAGTAGGACTGGCGGCTGGACTGGACAAAAATGCCGACCACCTAGACGCCTTGGGCGCACTGGGCTTTGGCTTTGTGGAAGTGGGCACGGTGACGCCCAAAGCCCAACCCGGCAACCCAAAGCCCAGGCTGTTCCGTTTAGCGCAGCATGAGGCGATCATCAACCGCTTTGGTTTCAATAATAAAGGGGTTGAACACCTAATTGGTCAGGTCAAGCGGCGCCACTACGACGGCATTGTGGGCATCAATATTGGCAAGAATCTGACGACGCCGGTAGAGCAGGCGCTGGATGACTATCTGGTGTGCTTGGATGCCGTGCATCCTTACGCGGATTACATTGCCGTTAATGTCTCCTCGCCGAATACGCCTGGGTTACGCACGCTGCAATTTGGCGAGCAGTTGGGCGCGCTGTTAGGGCCTATTCGAACGCGTGCCAGTGAATTGAATCGCCAGTCGGGGCGCAGTGTCCCGTTGCTGATTAAAATTGCCCCGGACATGAGCGAAGAAGAGGTCGCGCTGATGGCGGAAAGTATTGCCCGTAATGCCCTTGATGGCGTCATTGCGACCAATACCACCGTTTCCCGCGCGGGGGTGGAAGGTGAATCACAGGCGGAAGAGGCAGGAGGGCTTTCGGGCAAACCGGTCTTCGAGGCATCCAATCGGGTGATTCGTCAATTGCGTGAACATCTCCCCCAACTGCCGATTATTGGCGTTGGCGGGATTGATAGCGCGGCGGCCGCCCAGGCAAAAATCGCCGCCGGTGCGGATTTGGTGCAGCTCTATTCGGGATTGATTTATCAAGGCCCGCGGTTGGTGGGCGAATGCGCCCGTGTATTGGCAGGGCAGAAACCGGAGCGTTAGCCGCAGAGGCACTTGGCGCTAAGCTAAAAAGCCCACTGTGAAAGTGGGCTCAGTCAACTCTGTCGTTTGAACGTTACCCTTCCTTGTGTCATCAGAAGGGGTAAGTAAACATCAGAAGGTATAAGACGTTACGTCATGACCATGGGGTTTTTATGGATACCGGAAATGCCGGTCATCCCGTCCCATTGGTCGCCGCGACCTTCACGCCAACCGCTCATCCAGTATTCGCGTAAATTGATATCTTGACTCGGGCAGTCGTCACGAGAACGACCCGATAAACCCGCTTTGTAGCCGTGGACATAAGCCCGCTGGAAGCGATCACGTTTTTGCCGTTTCATTGGCTAACCTCTTTTCACGAAAGCCTTTGATAAGAAACAGGGTGTTATTAACATATGTTATCAATAACAGCCGCTGTTCCGAGAGCTTGCTTCAAGAGCGAGATGCCGCTTCAACCCAGATGTCAGGCGCTCACGGGCTGAACGAGCCGAGCGGTCATCTCTAGCAAAGAACACTAACAAGCCATAGGTCGAGTCTTGGACTGACCCTGACAAGCAACGCATGCGTTTTTCAGTAGCTACTCTCTTATTGTTAGACCATGATGGGGTCATCTGTCGACTACCAAATTGTCATAAAACGTAAATTCATTTGTTATATACAGGAATGTCGCGCTTTTCAGCGCCGCTATTACCATGACCGAGTCGAACCAAAACGCCCCTCTGAATTTGCTCGCCACCTGCCCCAAAGGCATTGAAGGCCTGCTGCACGATGAACTCATAGCACTGGGCGCCACGCCGGGTAAAACCACCGTGGCGGGCGTCTATTTCACTGCAAGCCAAGCCATTGCCTACCGTGTCTGCCTGTGGTCCCGGTTAGCCAACCGAGTCATTTTGACCCTGGTACGCGAATCGATGATCGATACCGCCGAGCAGGTGCGCGATGTGGTTGCTCGAATTGCCTGGACGCAGCACTTGGCGCCGGGCAAAACGCTGGCGGTCGATTTCCACGGCCGCAGCGAACACATTCGCCACACCCGTTTTGGTGCGCAAACGGTCAAAGACGGCATTGTCGATGCGCTGCAGCTGGCCGGGCAGGAGCGCCCCAATGTGGATACCAAGACGCCGCATCTGCGCGTCTACGCCCACCTGCACCGGATGAACCTGACCATTGGGTTGGATCTTTCTGGTGAGAGTCTGCACCGCCGGGGTTATCGGCGAGACGTGGGCCACGCACCGCTAAAAGAGAACCTGGCCGCCGCACTGCTGGTGCGCGCAGGCTGGCCGGAGCGCCTCAAGGCAGGTGAACCGTTGATCGATCCGCTGTGTGGTGCAGGCACGCTACTGATCGAAGCCGCCATGATGGCCGCTGACCAAGCGCCCAATTTAAATCGTGAGCGATTCGGCTTTCACGGCTGGGCAGGCCACGATGATCTCGTTTGGCAGGAGCAGAAGCGCGAAGCCGACGCGCGCGCCTCCATCGGGCGCAAGCGCTGCAAAGCCCAATTGCTAGGTTTCGATCAAAGCCCAGCGGCCCTAACGGCAGCGAAATCCAATGCCATGCGCGCAGGCATCCCAGCCTTGATTAGCCTGCACGGCCAAAGCCTGGGGCAGCTCACTCGGCCGGACGCCCTCACGGCTGAACGCGGCCTGCTGATCACTAATCCCCCCTATGGCGAGCGTTTGGGTGAACTGCCCGAGCTAGTGCGTTTGTATGCCCAACTGGGTGAAAAAGCCAAAACGCTATTCCCCGGTTGGACGCTGGCCGTGTTTACCGGCAATCCAGACCTTGGCCACCGGCTGGGGATGCGCGCCCATAAACAGTACGCGCTCAAAAACGGTGCCTTGGAAGCCAAGCTACTGCTGATGGAGATCGGCGCAGAGCACTCGCCGGTGGCTAGCGTTGAGGCCTCGGCCAGCGTTGAAAGTGGCGCTGAGCCGACCACGGCTGATCAAAAAGAAACGCTCCCAGCGTCAGGCTCAAAAGGCTCCGACAATGCGCAGATGTTTGCTAATCGACTGATTAAAAATCAGAAGCGCTTGAAGAAATGGTTGAAGCAGAGTGGTGAAACCAGCTATCGCGTTTATGATGCCGATATGCCCGAGTACGCTTTGGCGGTGGATCGTTACGGTGATCGCGTGCACGTGCAAGAGTACGCGGCGCCCAGTTCGATCAACCCGGCCCAAGCGCAAAAGCGTTTATACGACGCGCTGGAAGTCATGCCCGAAGCGCTTAACGTTGATGCCAGTAAGATCTATATCAAACGCCGCGAACGCCAAACCGGTAGCGCCCAGTACCAGAAGCGAGCCGCCAGCGGTGAACGCTTTGAGGTGCAGGAGGGCGCAGCACGGCTATGGGTCAACCTGCGCGACTACCTGGATACGGGACTGTTTCTTGACCACCGACCGGTTCGGCGCATGCTGGGCGAAATGGCCAGCGGTAAGCGCTTTTTAAACCTGTTCTGTTATACCGCCACGGCGACCGTACAGGCGGCCTTGGGTGGCGCCAGTGATAGCGTGAGTGTGGATATGTCCAACACCTACCTGGAGTGGGCCAAGGACAACTTTGCACTGAATAAACTCGATACGCGCCTGCACCGTGTGGTGCGCGACGACTGTTTCCGCTGGCTGGAAACGGCCAACGCCGAGTTCGACCTGATCTTTATGGATCCGCCGACCTTTTCAAACTCCAAGAAAATGCGCGATACCCTTGACGTGCAACGAGATCACCCGCGCTTAGTGGACCTCGCCATGGCACGTTTGGCACCGGGTGGCACGTTAGTGTTTTCGAATAACCAACGCCGTTTTAAACTCGATGAAGCGCTTTACCAGCAGTATGCGGTCGAGGACATCACCGGGCGCAGCTTTGACCCCGATTTCCAGCGGCGTACGAATCTTCACCATGTGTTTATACTGCGCCATAAAGCGGCGTAAGAGAGCCATCGCATGAAAAGAGTCTTTGCATGATTCAGCTATCGCTTTACACCACGCTGGGTTGCCACCTATGCACGCAATTGGAAGGGCTGGTGGCGACACTCGCCAATCAGAAGGTGTGGCTGCACCATATCGAAATCAGTGATGACGATGCGCTGGTCGAGCGCTACGGCGTGCGAATACCGGTGCTGGTGGATAGCGATGGCAATGAGCTGGATCGTGGCTTTGAGCTAGCGCGCTTAAGCGCCTGGTTACGTGAGCGCGGCTGGCTGGATGAATCGGCCCTGGCCGCGTTTACCACACCACCCGATACCTCCGCCCCCAAAGGGGCGCATGAGCGTGAAGGGCGGCGCTTTTTGGGCTAAGCCTGCGCGGCCTTAGAGTGCATCCAGTAGCGATAGTTGGCGCATGGCCTCCTGGCCCTCGGGAGTATGATCGGCCACGTCCAGCACCTTGCGAAAACCCCGCGAGGTCTGGATGGTGGTTTCGTCCTCAAGCCACATCTGGGCCTGCTCCAGCGTATCGGCCAGCTGATGTTTCAGGCCGCCAAATTGGGTGCCGATTTGGCCCCAGGCGCGGCTGAAAATCCAGTCACCAAACATATCCTGGTGAATATGAACCAACACATAGTCATGGTTGGTTTCCCAGCGTACGATCACAACACTCTCCTTACTTAGCTTTTAAAAAATAGCCTTTATAAGATAGCCTTTAAACACGCCTGCCCATCAAGCCGTCGCGGGCGGTATTGTAAAGCCCGGATACCCAAACGCCTATGAAACTTGTCATTGATGCCAATATCCCCGCTGCCGATGCCTGCTTTGGAGCTTTCGGAACGTTAACCCGCGTGCCGGGCCGGGAAATCAGCGCGGCCCATGTGCACGACGCCGACGCGCTCATCGTGCGCTCGATTACCCAGGTCAACGATAAGCTGCTTGCCGATAGCCCTGTTCGCTTTATCGGTACCTGCACCATTGGCACCGACCATATCGATCAGGCGGCACTGGCGCAGCGCAATATCGCCTTCGCCAGCGCGCCAGGCTGCAACGCCGAAGCGGTGGTGGATTATGTGCTGAGCAGCCTGCTAACCCTGGCGGAGCGCGATGGTTGGTTACTTAGCGAGCGGACCGTGGGGATCGTCGGGGTGGGCAACGTTGGCCGTCGGCTACAGGCTCGGCTGAAAGCCATGGGCGTGGCAACGCTGGCCTGTGACCCGCCCAGAGCCGACGAGGAGGGCCAGGCAGGCTTTCACCCGTTAGATGCCCTGATCGAGCGCTGTGACGTGCTCTGCCTGCATACACCGCTTACCCGCGAAGGGGCTCACGCCACGTATCAACTGCTCAACGCCCAGCGCATTGATGAACTGGCGCCGGACAGTGTGTTGCTCAATGCTGGGCGGGGCGACTGCGTCGATGGTTTGGCGCTGCGCAGCCGTTTGTCAGGTAAGGGCGATATCAATGCCATACTAGACGTGTGGGAAGAGGAGCCGAATATCGACGCTGGCTTGCGTGATCTGGTTTCTATAGCAACACCGCATATTGCCGGACACAGCCTGGACGGCAAGCTACGCGGCACCTGGATGATTCAGCAGGCGTTAGCGCGCCACTGCGACCAGCCCATTGAATCGACGTTCGCCGATATTTGCCCCCCGCCCGCGCTGGCATCGCTGCATTTGCAGCACGCGCTACCGCCCGAAGATGCGCTAAGGCTCTGCATGAGAGCGGTGTACGACGTACGCCGCGACCACGACGCTCTCCAGCGCCAAACGCAGCATCACGGCATGCACAAAGGCTTTGATGACTGCCGCGCCAACTACCCGCTGCGGCGCGAATTCGCCACGCTCAACGTGCAGCTGTCAGGGGAGGCGGTAGCGCTGGAAGGCTTATTGCGTGGGGCGGGGTTTTCCCTGCAGTTATAGTGAGGATCTATGACTATTGTCATTTGAGGCGCCCCGTCTCTTGGCATGACGAGGAGCCCCAGCCTTGTCATTGCGAGGAGCGAAGCGACGCGGCAATCTGTACCCGCGGCGGCACATCCCCAGATTGCTTCGCTGCGCTCGCAATGACAGAAAAAG
>JGI24025J20009_10000049_pt1 | contig 88313 bp, 76 predicted proteins | sample Cruoilmetagenom3_FD_20009 | JGI IMG/M metagenome (IMG submission 20009)
GTTGTTTTACCGTGGTCAACGTGTCCGATGGTACCGACGTTGACGTGTGGCTTGTTGCGTTCAAACTTGGCCTTTGCCATGGGTATTTCCTCTTTTTTTGGGGTCAAGTGCTTAGCTCGTATAAATACGCTATCTAAGACAATCTTGACCACATTAAGATAATTGTTAAAAGGTCGCACATACTAATGTGCAGATATTATAAGAAAATCACGACCAATAACAAGTCTTTTAACAAGTTATTGGCGTATTCTCGACTGACAATATAGAGATCTGCTTTATATTGTCACCTTCAATAAACTTTTATTTACTCGTCATCATCTTTAGAGTTGTACTTAGAGATGATCTCAGCAGCAACTGACTTTGGAATTTCAGCGTACTTTTGGAATTCCATTGAGTAAGTAGCACGGCCTTGTGACATAGAGCGCATTTGCGTGGCATAGCCGAACATCTCTGCTAACGGTACTTCTGCACGGATCTGCTTAGTACCACCAGGTAAGTCTTCCATACCCTGTACTAGACCACGACGACGGTTAAGATCGCCCATGATATCACCCATGTAGTCTTCAGGTGTTTCTACTTCAACTTTCATGACTGGCTCAAGCAATGCTGGATCAGCTGCCATGAAACCTTTTCTGAAGGCCATAGAACCTGCCATTTTGAACGACAATTCATCAGAATCGACGTCATGGTAAGAACCATCATACAAGGTTGCTTTTACGCCAACGACTGGGTAACCAGCAAGTACGCCGTTTTTCATGCGTTCTTGAATACCTTTGTCGACCGCACCATGGAATTCTTTTGGTACTGTACCACCAACAACTTCTTCAGCGAACTCATACTCAACTTCGCCCGCTGGATCAAGTGGCTCAAGACGTAACCAAACGTGACCGAATTTACCACGACCACCTGTTTGACGTACGAATTTGCCTTCTTGTTCAACCGTATTACGGATCGTTTCACGATAAGCAACCTGCGGCGCACCGATGTTGGCTTCTACGTTAAACTCACGCTTCATACGATCCACAAGAATCTCTAGATGTAGCTCACCCATACCACTGATGATGGTCTGGCCAGATTCTTCGTCAGTATGTACACGGAATGATGGATCTTCTTTTGCTAAGCGACCCAAAGCGATTGACATTCTTTCTTGGTCAGCTTTGGTCTTAGGCTCAACGGCTAGAGAGATAACTGGATCTGGGAATTCCATACGCTCAAGCGTGATAACATTTTGCTCATCACATAGCGTATCACCAGTGGTCACATCTTTCATACCAACTAACGCTGCGATATCACCAGTACGGATCTCTGCAAGCTCTTCTTGAGAGTTTGCCATCATCTGTACGATACGGCCAACACGCTCACGCTTCATTTTAACTGGGTTGTAAACACTACTACCCTGCGTCATAACGCCTGAGTAAACACGAACGAACGTTAAGTTACCAACGAATTTATCGTTCATGATTTTGAATGCTAACGCTGAGAACGGCGCGTCATCTGACGCTTCGCGACTGCCTTCAGTTTCGTCTTTGTCATCAAGAATACCGCGAATTGCAGGTACATCGATTGGTGCTGGAAGATACTGAATGACCGCGTCTAGCATTTTTTGTACACCTTTGTTTTTAAAGGCAGTACCACAAAGTAGCGGGATAATTTCATTATCAATCGTCAACTGACGAATAGCTGTATTGATCTGTTCTACAGACAGCTCACCATTTTCAAGATACTCATTCATGAGCTCTTCGTTGGCTTCAGCCGCACTTTCTACTAGATGCTCGCGATACTCTGCTGCTTTTTCTTGTAGTTCAGTTGGGATTTCGCGTTCTTCGTATTGCATACCTTGAGACGCTTCGTCCCAATAGATAGCTTTCATAGTGACCAGATCAATAACGCCTTCGAAGTCATCTTCTTTACCAATTGGAATAACCAATGGGACAGGATTACCACCAAGACGGGTTTTGATTTGTTCAATAACACGATAGAAATCAGCACCAACACGGTCCATTTTGTTTACAAAAGCAAGACGTGGTACTTTATATTTGTTCGCCTGACGCCATACGGTCTCAGACTGTGGCTGAACGCCGCCTACTGCACAGTAAACCATGCAAGCGCCATCAAGTACACGCATAGAACGTTCAACTTCGATTGTGAAGTCAACGTGGCCTGGGGTATCGATGATGTTAATGCGATGTTCGTCAAACTGTTTTGCCATACCTGACCAAAAACAAGTGGTTGCCGCTGAGGTAATAGTAATACCACGCTCTTGTTCTTGTTCCATCCAGTCCATGGTGGCTGCGCCATCATGTACTTCGCCAATTTTGTGGCTAACACCGGTATAGAATAAAACACGCTCAGTAGTGGTCGTCTTACCAGCATCGATGTGCGCTGAGATACCAATATTGCGATAGCGTTTTAGGGGAGTTTTACGAGCCATAGTGTTTTCCTAGGAAAAGTCGTGTATATAATAATGTATTGTGTCTCTACCTCATACTCTATGACAAAGCGGTCAGCTTCGTAATATTACTTACTGATTATTGAGCCTAATACGGACAAAAAAAGAGCAAATACTAAGAATAGTGCGGCATCAAATTTGGGACGCTCTCCAATTAAACAGTGTGTTTTTAGAGAAGCATCTTGATAGACGTCCGCCATCTCCATTACTCACAGGCAAAGCCTATTTGTAACTGGATTAATGATGGCGGCAACCAATAGAATAAATAACAATGTAAGATTAATGGGCCTAAGCCCGTTAATCTAAAGCTACTATCAAACAGTAATGTAAAAGAGTAGCTTAGAAGCGGTAATGAGAGAATGCTTTGTTAGCATCTGCCATGCGGTGAACTTCGTCACGCTTTTTCATAGCAGCGCCTTTGCCGTCAGCAGCATCATTCAATTCGCCAGCTAAACGCAAAGCCATTGATTTTTCAGAACGCTTAGCAGCAGCTTCAGCTAACCAACGCATAGCCAAGGCAGTACGACGGGAGGGGCGTACTTCCATTGGTACTTGATAGGTTGCACCGCCAACGCGGCGAGCTTTTACTTCTACCATTGGGCGTACATTTTCAAGCACTTCTTCGAAGAAAGATACTGGATCTTCGACTTTACGCTTCTCGCTTACTGTCTCAAGTGCACCATAAACGATACGCTCAGCAGTAGATTTTTTACCATCACTCATTACATGGTTGATGAATTTTGCAACAGTTTGGCTACCGAACTTAGGATCTGGAAGGATCTCACGGGCAGCAACGACGCGACGTCTTGGCATAATAATTTTCCTTATCTTCAGGAGTGTCCAACATTCACAACATCACACGGGTCAACAGAATATAGTAGTGAGTTGTCAGTTAGCCTTACTGCATGGTGGTATGCTTTAAAGATGATTACTGATATAAAATTATTTATATACCCGTAATACTATCTGTGACACCAAACCCATGCACAGTTATTGGGTAGTGCAAAAAGCTTACTTAATAACGTTTAGTTATTAAACTTTAGGCTTCTTAGCACCGTACTTAGAGCGACCTTGCTTACGGTCTTTTACGCCAGCACAATCTAATGCACCGCGAACCGTGTGATAACGTACACCCGGTAGATCTTTTACACGACCACCGCGGATAAGAACAACACTGTGCTCTTGTAGGTTATGACCTTCGCCGCCGATGTAGCTTGATACTTCATAACCTGAAGTCAAACGTACACGACATACTTTACGCATGGCTGAGTTAGGTTTTTTTGGCGTGGTAGTATATACACGAGTACATACACCGCGACGTTGTGGGCACGCTTCCAACGCAGGAACTTTTGACTTTTCCTTGATGGTTTTGCGACCTTTACGAATCAATTGGTTAGTTGTTGCCATAAGGCATCCTTCTCCCGTTTGGTATAAAACAAAAAAATGGGGTACTGCGCTATCTATCTGACATTATGACAGATTTTGGCGCACCCATTTTTAGGACAGTGTATTATAAAGAGTTGTTGCTGCTATTTCAACCACTTATGAGTGATTGTGCTTTACAACATTTGATAGATATGCATTCAGCCTACTACTATACCACTTTATCTGTTTTTAATTAAAAATTGGCTAAAAAACAACCCACTAAACGAGATAGCAAAAGTAGAATAACGTATGGTGTGAGACACATCTTTAGCACTAAAAAGCAGTACTTTGTAATGACTAAATGGCGACACTGTCTTATTTTTCAAGTGAAATAAAACAGTGTCGCCACTATTAAGAAAAGATTACTGAGCTATTCTAACTTATCCGCCCCCTTTGCTGAAGCGTAAACCGCCAACTAACGGGCGTTCATATAAAACTGCTTTGCGCTACTTCTTGGCAGCTTTATCCGTATCATTTGATTGGCTAGCAGAGTCCGCTGACTCATCCACGCTATCCTTTTTTTTATTACTGTCTTTCTCAGTATCTTTTTTTGTTGTCTCTGTTGCTTGATCTTTAGCGTCTTGCTGATCATCACCCTGACTATCAGGAGCGTTATTAACTTCAGCTTCGCTACTACTGTCATCTGTGATAGCACGATTGGCAAGTTTTGCATCTGGCGCAAAAGTCGCTTGTGCCACGCCAATCACTTCATCCATGAGATGACTGTTGTAGCGCATGCCAATCACGACTGCTGTCGCTGGTAACAAGCGGCGCACCCACGTTAAATTAATTTGATCCAAATCAACTCCAACTTGATTGGCAAGACGATCAACTTGTTTGGCATAAAAATTCACGTTTTTATTTTTTAGACCTAGGTTTTTAAGCTCGTTGTGCAGACCATTGCTTTGGGCGTTATCAAGTAACCCTTTACCAATACCAATACCAGCCAGCAAGGCTTGTTTTTCTTGCATCTTACTCAAATCGGCACTGGCGAGTAGCTCATACGCCATTTTGACGCCTTGCTTACCGGTCAGAGGCTTGTTATACACAGCGCCTAGCTGATAAACCGTACGCAATGACACTAATAGCAACCACAATGTGTCAGCAAGTAGACCTGGTAGTCCCGCTAGACCTGTCAGGCCGCCCATCGTGGCCAATGCCCGATTTTGGTTAGCGATATCAGTAGCTAAGGCATAACGCTCTTCGTCATCTAAGCTGGCGATATTGGCAAAACGATGCTCATTAGGTAAATCAATTTGGCTCCATTGAGATGCAAGTTTTGCTACTTGAGCAAAAGCCCCATCGACAGTCGACTGAAAAAAGCTGTTTGGTACCACTTTTTTGGCATATTTACCGTAAGTCGCGAAACGTGGCCCCAATAATTGCTGAGTCGCTTTTAGGGTTTGCTCGCGAAACAAATCTTGTTGATAGTCTTCGTCACCCAAATTGACCGCTTTATAGTGGCGTGGTTTGCTTGTCTTAGCATTCATACTGTCAATCACGGCGCCCACACGCTCTAAGTTGTTACGAGTAAAAGAGCCGACAGTGTTGATACCTTTAGAGAGAGTGCTACGCTTTGCCATCGTGATATCCTTAATATGATGATTGGTTTTGTTTTATTATATACTAGGTCGCTAACCTTAATGAATACGTCATTTTAGCGAATCAGCTTGCTAGGTGTCAGTGCGAACAATGTTATTGCAATCACAAATTTTGTATCTAACCGTATCACTTACTTTATCAGTTGCATCGCCAATTATTTTTTCAGGTTTGCTTAGAGGCTTACTTCAAGATAATTTTTGATGTCAATCACAAGCACGCTACTGTTAACATTTTTGGCCTACAGACATTTAAGCAACTTCTACTAGAGGACACTATTTTGTCGCTATTTTGCACTTGTACAAAGATTTTGAGTGCTTGATACGTTATCATATGTCATCCGTTAAAGCCTGATTGCAACGTCATTTTGTAGAACCGTTTGTGCCACTTGTACAACGTTTGATTGTATGATGACAGCAGTGAGGACTATAACAGAAGCATTTAACGCTCAAAAGCCCTCGTGGCAAGATGGTTGCCATTACAGAGGCATACGGTTGACGTTAAATAACGGGTCTTTAAAAACGATTATTAAAAGTAACGATAAAAAGTTGTTACTCATAAGGAATAGAATATGCGCCGCGTTGTTATCACTGGAGCAGGGATTGTCTCTTGTATCGGACATGATTTAGCCACTGTTACTGCCGCTCTTAAGCAAGGACAGTCTGGTATTACGTTTAACGACGCTTATGCTGAGCATGAGTTTAAGTCGCAAATTAGCGGTAGTATCAATCACTCGACGCTTGATACCAGCGGCATTGATCGTAAATTAAAACGGTTTTTTAGTGAGGCCAGCCTCTATGCGTATGTCAGCGCTTTAAATGCGATTGAGCACGCCGGCTTATCGCTTGAAACCATCAATAATAATCCGCGTGTGGGCGTGGTAGCCAGTTCGGGCGGAGCATCGACAGAAAATATCGTGAATGCTGTGGATGCGATGCGCGAAAAAGGCCTGCGCGGTGTTGGTGCTATGGCGGTGCCAAAAACCATGGGCAGCTCGGTATCAGCGGCACTGGCAACGGGACTAAAAATCCAAGGGGTCTCCTACTCCTTAACGTCGGCTTGCGCGACTTCAACCCATTGTATCGGTCACGCCGCTGAGCTGATTCAGCTAGGCAAAGCCGATGTGGTGCTCGCGGGCGGTAGTGAGGCTGAGCATTGGACACAGTCTTGCATGTTTGACGCCATGGGCGCCGTGAGTACCCAATATAATGACACGCCATCACTGGCATCACGAGCATACGATAAAGATCGTGATGGTTTTGTCATTGCCGCTGGCGGTGCCATGGTTGTCGTTGAAAGCTTAGAGCACGCCCAAGCGCGCGGCGCCAATATTTTGGCCGAAATCGTCGGTTATGGTGCCAGCTCCGATGGCGCAGAAATGGTCGCACCAAGCGGTGAAGGTGCGGTACGTTGTATGCAACAAGCTTTGGCCGAGGCAGGCTTGCAAAGTGTCGATTACATTAACAGCCACGGTACCAGCACGCCACTAGGCGACATCACTGAGCTAAAAGCCATTGCCAAGGTGTTTGGTGATGATGTCAGTAACGTCCCTGCCATCAGCTCAACCAAGTCTATGACAGGCCACAGCTTAGGTGCCGTCGGCGCGCAAGAGCTAATCTACTGCTTACTCATGCTACAAGAAGGGTTTATCGCCCCTAGTATCAATGTCGAACAGTTAGACCCTGCGGCTGAAGGATTTGATATTGTCACTCAAATGCGTGAGACCAATCTTGAGACGCTCATGAGCAATAGCTTTGGCTTTGGCGGTACCAACGCAACCCTAATCATCAAAAAGTTTGACGCTTAGCACATGCTCGCAGCAAACGATAATACCACTGAGCAGACAGACTCTGCCCCATCGCCAGCCAGTCAACCTAGCTGGCGTTTTGGTGATCTGCCTGCGGCCGAACTGCTGCCGCAGCTACAGCAATATTTGCTGACGCAAGATACTGAGCCAAACTGGCAACTGGTTTGGCTTAACAACGATGGGCGACCAGTGATTGGCTTATTACCTAAAGTAAGCTGGTCCATTTATCCCACTGATAAGCAATCTTCCCGTGATTCACTAAATACTTATAAGGTGGTCAAACATTGCCGCAGTACGGATGTGAGTAGCGGTACTAGCGCTAATAGTGGCCATGCTATCACGACAACTTATATGAGCTATCTAGAGTGGCAAGATGAACTTATCACTTATAGTAACGCTCAAGCAGCTGATAACGACACGTCATATATCAGTATCCAAGAAAGCCCCAAACCCAGTTACCACCATGGGCTAGTCGGTTTTATTGGTTATGATGTGGCCGCTCAAGAGCTAAGCCCGACAGCCAACATTAAACTGGCATCGCAGCCTTGTGCCGTATTGGGACATTACGATATTTATCTGACCCCAACCGATGAATGCAACAAATCAGTTTGGCAATTGAAAGTAAATAGAACCTATGATTACAACAATAATGATGAGAATAAGAATGCACTTGTAACAGCACTTATTTCCTACTTAGACGAATTAGATCAAAAATTGTCTGATAAGTCTTTAAATCAAACGCCGCTTAAAGCGTCATCACAACCTGCTCCATTAGCACTAACAGCACGATGGGCTAAAAATGATTACCAAAAAGTATTTGAACAAACCCAAAATTATCTACAGCAAGGCGACTGTTACCAGATCAATTTGACCCAAGAGTGGCACGGTTGTCTTGCCCATCAAAATAAACATGATGAACCACTATCAAAATCAAAAATCATTGACTATTTACCCGCTCTACATCGTAATACCAACGCACCATTTGCTGGGTATCTAGGCATTACGCATATTAGCAATGAAATCCATACTAGTGCACAAGACAATACCAGTAAGCAAAATAACCTTACTCAGCAAAAAAGTGATTTTGAACTATTAAGCTGCTCGCCAGAATTATTTTTTACCTTTAGCAAAGACAACGAGACTGGCAAGCACCATATCCGTACCAAACCAATCAAAGGAACGATGCCGCGTGGTGCAACGGCTGAACAAGACAGTATCTATAAACAGCAACTGATTGATAGTGAAAAAGATCGTGCTGAGAACGTCATGATTGTGGATTTACTGCGCAATGATTTGGGCAAATATGCCAAGATAGGTAGCGTTAAAGTGCCACAGTTGTTTGCGATTGAGAGCTTTAGCAATGTGCATCATATGGTCAGTACCATTAGCGCTGAGCTAAAAACCGACACGCATCCATTGGCCGTGTTATTTGGCAGTTTGCCAGCGGGCTCCATCACGGGCACACCCAAAAAGCGGGCAGTTGAGATTATCTCTGAGCTGGAGACCACACCGCGCGGCGCTTACTGTGGCACCATGGGCTATATGAATTTTGATGGTAGTGGTCAATGGAATGTGTTGATTCGTACCATTCAGGCCAACCTATCATCAGATAATGGAATAGATCAAGAAGGTCATGTCAGTTTATGGGCAGGCGGCGGTATTACCGTGGCATCCGATTGTGATGCGGAATATCAAGAGTGCTTGGATAAAGTCGGTAATCTGCTATCAGTACTCGCTCAAACAACGTAAGCGGATAACGGCAAATTTTATACCCCAGTATGGCAAAAAATACAGCCTGCTCAACATGATGTTGGCAGGCTTTTTTATTAATATGACCATCGTGATTTAGCTATCGATTATTACAGTGTCAATCGCGAACAAGCTGTTAATCAGTCACGGCTTCTGCATTTTTCTGCAACGCTTGTAACGCCTCTATCAAACGATTATTTTGCGCTGCCGTACCAACAGTGATACGCAAGTACTCGTTGATGCGCGGCTTATCAAAATGACGAACGATAATGCCTTGCTCACGTAACGCACTGGCCACCGCACTAGCGTTGCCATCTTTAGGACGGACAAATATGAAGTTGGCGTGCGATGGCAATACTTGATAATCCAGTGCTGTCAATTCTGCCGTGAGTGACTGGCGCAAATCGATCACCTGCTGACAGGTCTGTTCAAAATACTCGGTGTCCAAAACACTAGCGGTCGCCCCAGCTTGCGCCAATTTATCGAGTGGATAGCTGTTGAAGCTGTTTTTCATACGCGTCAGTGCTTCAATCAATGAAGCGTTACCAAAGGCCATACCCACACGCAGTCCTGCAAGCGAGCGTGATTTTGAAAAAGTTTGTGTCACAAGAATGTTATCGCAGTCATTAATAAGGCTCACCGCTGAGACCTGCGCGTCGGCGCTACCCGCTTCTACCTGAGCAAAGTCGATATAAGCTTCATCAATGACAATCACCGAATTAGAATGCTCACCAGCCAGCTTACGAATATCAGCAAGCGATAACAGTAAACCCGTTGGCGCATTAGGATTGGCAATGATGATACCGCTACACGGCTGACGATAGGCATCAGGGTCAATACTAAAGTCTTCTTCTAGGGGGATTTGTATCAGATCTACACCAAATGTTTGCGCGTACACGGGATAAAAGCTATAGCTAATATCAGGCGCTAACACAGGGCGCTCTTTTAGAAAAAAACTGGCAAACACGAGTGCCAATACCTCATCTGAGCCATTACCCACGAACACTTGGTTGACATCAAGATCATATAATTGTGCCAACACGGCACGCAAATCATCAGACTCAGGCGCTGGATACAAACGCAAGTCATCCGCTTGCTGCTCTAAGACCTTTGTGATTGCCTCCCCTACTTTTGGTGAGGGCGGAAACGGGTTTTCATTGGTATTTAACTTGCATAAGTTATCATGTTGCGGCTGCTCACCTGGGACATAAGGTGACAAGTTACGTGCTTTAGATGACCAAAGTCTGGTGTCTATCTTTAACTCACTCATAAGTTATCCTACTATTTGCCACAAAGACTATTAAACATAAATGTCAAAGGTAATTATTAAGGTGTTTTCACGGTAATCAAAACAAGTTACTGATAGCGATAACGAGCCGAGCGCGCATGGGCCTCTAGATCCTCACGCTGTGCTAAAATATCTGCCGTCTCCGCTAACGGCTTGCTGCCCGTTTCACTACAATAAATAATGGACGATTTTTTTTGGAAATCATAGACACCAAGCGGAGAAGAAAAACGCGCGGTACCCGAAGTCGGTAACACATGGTTAGGCCCCGCACAGTAATCACCAATGGCTTCTGGCGTGTGACGGCCCATAAAGATGGCGCCAGCGTGACGAATGTCATTAAGTAGCGCATCAGGATCATCAACCGACAGCTCTAGATGCTCAGGCGCGACTCGATTGATTACCGCCATGCCCTCACTGCGATCTTTCACTAAAATAAGCGCGCCCCGGTTTTGTAGAGAATCACGGGCGATATCAGCCTTTGGCAATTCGGCCAATGTTTTTTCTATCTCAACTGCGACTGCGTCTAACTGCTCGCTACTGGTCGTGACAAAGATGGCTTGAGCAATGCGGTCATGCTCGGCTTGCGACAGTAAGTCCATGGCTAACCAGTCCGCGCGATCTTGCGCCTCGCCCTCTGCATAGACCAGTACTTCTGAAGGGCCCGCAATCATATCGATGCCAACTTGGCCAAACACAGCACGTTTGGCCGCTGCCACATACTTATTGCCAGGTCCTGTGATTTTGTCCACGGCGGGTATGGTTTCAGTACCGTAGGCCAAAGCAGCAACAGCCTGCGCGCCACCAATGGTAAAAACGCGATCGACTTGTGCCAGATGCGCTGCTGCCAGTACCAAGGGATTAAGCACGCCTTTTGGCGCGGGCACGACCATAATGACCTCATTAACCCCAGCCACTTTGGCAGGAATGGCATTCATAAGGACAGAGGACGGATAAGAGGCCAAGCCGCCTGGCACATAGATGCCCACGCGATCAAGTGGCGTGACTTTTTGACCCAAGCGGTTACCCAGCTCATCTTCATACTGCCACGTCTCTTGTATTTGACGCTCATGGAATGTCTGTACGCGGTTCGCCGCCGTGGTTAACGCTGTTTTTACTTCATCATCAAGATTGGCAAATGCGTCAGCAAGCGCTTCCTTGGACAGCTCCAACTCTTGCATCGTCGTTGCTGGGTGCTGATCAAACTGCTGGGTCAACGCCAGTACCACACTATCACCATCATGGCGCACTTGCGCGATGATACGATCAACGGTCTTTAATAAATCGGCATCATTGACCGTTTCAAAAGCAAGCAGTTGGGTCAACTGACTGTCAAAGTCGGCATCTTGAGTACTTAATTGGCGCATGACTTAATCCTATATTCGTGCATAAAATACTGCTATAAAAATTAAAAACCTAAAACAAATCAAAGGTCGCAATGAACTGTACAACCGCTTATGTATGCTGATCTGACTCAGATTGTACTGAGTCTCTATTGTCTGATAAGTTTCTGGCAAGCAAATATAACAAAACCAGTTTAGCACGCTATGTCTATCATAGAGCGCCAAACTGGTTTAAAAATTCGTATAACAATGCTTTAGATTACCAATGACTGGTAGGGATTCATGAAGCGCTGGCAATACTGTTTTTAAAGCTATCCAAAATCGGCTCTAGTAACGCAAATTTACGTTTATAACTGACTTGATTGACGATAAGGCGAGAGGAGACATCACAGATATGATCACGCGCTTCTAGGCCATTCGCACGCAACGTATTGCCCGTATCGACCACATCGACAATCAAATCCCCCAAACCAACTAGGGGGGCAAGCTCCATGGAACCATAAAGCTTAATAACATCTACTTGCTGACCTTGGCTGGCAAAATAAGCGCGGGCTACATTGACGTATTTGGTGGCGATACGCAAACGACGATTGGGTAAGGGGGCATCCTTCACACCAGCGGTCATCAGCTTACATTGCGCAATCTGCAAGTCCAACAACTCGTAAACATGATTGGCACCATGCTCAAGCAGCACATCTTTACCTGCCACCCCAAAATCCGCCGCCCCATGCTCTACATAGGTTGGCACATCGCTGGCACGCAAAATTAACACACGTACATGAGGATTTGAGGTTGGAAAAATAAGTTTGCGTGATGCTTCCGGGTCCTCTAGCAAGTCGACACCAGCAGCACGTAGCAATGGCATGGTCTCTTCTAAAATACGACCCTTTGATAAGGCCAATGTTAAGCCTGAGAACTCATCATTTACTTCGTTTAATAAACCGCTGGCAGGTATTGATTTGATTGCTTCAGTCATAATGACATCGTGTCCATGTACAGTTGGTATCCCCACCGAAGAGGATACTTTGGTTTTATAAGGCTAAGCGTTGCATGGGATAAGGCCTGGTACGCCCATTTATACTAGTCTTTGGTATTGATACGCTCGATATTCACACCAAGGCCGCGCAGTTTATTTTCAACATCTTCATAACCACGATCAATATGATAAATGCGGTCGATTAAACTCTTGCCTTCAGCGGTCGCCGCTGCCATGACCAGTGACATGGACGCCCGCAAATCAGTTGCCATCACAGGCGCAGCCGTAAAGTTCTCGACCCCTTTCACCACCGCAGTGTGGCCGTCTACTTGGATAGAAGCGCCTAAGCGATTAAGCTCAGGCACGTGCATGTAGCGATTTTCAAAGATATTCTCGATAAAAGTACTGGTACCGTCGGCTAAGCAAGCAATAGCCATTAGCTGAGCTTGCATATCGGTGGGGAAACCAGGATGCGGCTGAGTGCGAATATCAACCGCCTTTGGACGGCCTTTCATTTGCGCACGAATCCAATCCTCACCTGTGGTAATAATCGCACCCATGTCTTCGAACTTTTCTAATACTGGGGTCAATAATAAAGCGGAGGTGTTTTTGGTCAATACATCCCCACGCGTCATCAACGCGCCAGCCAGATAGGAGCCGGTCTCAATGCGATCCGCTACCACCGAATACTCACAACCGTGCAGACGCTCCACGCCTTCGATCGTCATGGTCGAGGTACCAATACCGCTTATTTTGGCGCCCATGGCGACCAGCATGTTGGCCAGATCGACCACTTCTGGCTCAAGGGCACAGTTGCCCAAAACCGTCGTACCTTTGGCAAGAGCTGCCGCCATAATGACGTTTTCAGTACCGCCAACCGTGATCATATCAAACGAGAAGTTACAGCCAATCAGTTTGCCACCTTTTGGGGCTTGGGCTTTTACATAGCCGTTTTCTACGCTAATCTCAGCGCCCATCGCCTCAAACGCTTTTAGATGCTGATCGACAGGACGTGAACCAATGGCACAGCCACCTGGCAATGACACTTCTGCCTCGCCAAAACGTGCCAATAATGGCCCGAGCACTAGAATGGAGGCGCGCATGGTCTTCACCAAATCATATGGTGCATAGAAATTGTCGATACTCTTGGTATCACACGTGACCGTATCGCCTTCTTTTTTGATTTTAATACCCATGCCACCAATCAATTCAATCAGCGTTCGCACATCTTGTAGCGATGGTACGTTGTGCAATGTCGTTGGGGTCTCGGCCAGTATCATGGCTGCAAGTAACGGCAACGCGGCATTTTTGGCGCCTGAAATAGTAACTTCCCCTGCGATACGACTACTACCAGTGATTAAAAATTGATCCATAAAGGTGACAACCTAACGATGAGTATAAAAAATGGTGAAAACCAAACTGATTAAAACCCGCCACTTACCATGGCCAGTCTAAAAAATTCAGCCCTATAATAATGGTTTAGCTTTTTGCTTGAGCATCCCACTCAGCAGGCGTTAATGCTTGAATATTGAGGGCATGAATATCGCCACTCGCAATCTTATCATTGACTAACGCATAGACCGCTTGCTGACGCTGTACGGCGCGTTTGCCTTCAAAACTGGCATCAACCACACGTACATCAAACTTATTACCTTGGTTGGCCGCTTGAATAAAAGCGTCTGGGAAATGAGTCTGTAAAAATGCAATTAGGTCATCAGCGTTCATGCTCATAGAGTGTTCTGCCTTAAAGTAAAATGGGGTATAGATGTAAAGTGTGACATTATAACAAGAGTTTGCGTATCTTACAGTACTGTCTTACGCAACTGCATATGAGTGTGAGAAATCGCGTTACAGACAGCCAAAACCTCTATCAATGATCTCTAGGCAAAACACATAATAAAAGTTGACTATCTTAGCGTTTTATCCAAGTACGTTAATACTTGCGCGCGCACATCATTGACCCAGCGTAGGGGCGGCGCCATCGCCCCAATACTGGTGGCATGGCTTGCACCTTTGATCTCACCGTTTTCGACCGTGACACCCGCAGCTTGCAGCGCTTTAGTCATCTTAATAGTATTGGTCGCATGGACGACCTTGTCTTTTTCGGCTGTCAGTAATAAATATGGTGGCTGCGCGCCTTTAATTTGGCGATCGGGCATGACCTCATCTGGCGTCGCATTCGCCCCAAAGGCCGTCGCACTACTAAACTTACGAAAATCATAACTGTAAGGGCCCGCGATACCAATCACAGCGCTCAAATCTTTGGGTTCTATACCATAGGGCGCTAAAAAATCTTCATTAGCGACGGCAGCGACTGCGTTAAACGCCCCAGCAGAATGTCCGATCACGGCTAAACGCTCAGGGTCAGCATAAAAGCGCTTGGCGTTGTCATAGCTCCATGCAATCGCTTGTGCCGCATCTTTGACATAGTCCGGATAGACGTGCTCAGGTGCTTTGCGATAATTGATGACTGCCGTCACATAACCTGCTTGAGCCAAGCTTTGGCCAACAAAAGCGTATTCTTCTTTATTACCGCTTTCCCATGAGCCACCATGGACAAACACCACCATTGGATAAGTGGTATTGATCGTGCTTTGGTTTTTCATCGCTTGCGCCAACGGCTTAGGATAATAAAGGTCTAAGTCTTGTGAAGGCTCATCACCGTACAAAATATTTTTGCTTACACCGACACCACTATTAGCCGTGATACCGTTGACGATGGCCAAAGCGGACAGTGCTTGTGCTTGCTGTGTGGCCAATACCATCCCGCCTACCGCTAATGCCGCAGTAACACCTTTACCAGTGAGTTTAAACGCCCGCGCTTTGTTAGATGAGCTTTCTTTAGCTGAACCCTTCATAGCCCCTATTCCTATATATGTCACCATTGGATAGTAGAGGGGGTAGCGCTTACTATTATGCTGTTGGTGCTGCCCCCTCTACTTTTACTGCTCATATCTTACGTACTGACAAAAAGTTTATCGTGCTTTTACTGTTATCACGGTTAGGTTTATTGTCATTAAAAACCCCACGCTATTGACTACTATAAACACGAAGTAAAGACTCTACTCTGTTTAAAATAAATCGACTGTGTGAACAACCGCTGTTGCTCTACCTGCTTGATAAATACCAGCATTCAATAACAACATTTTTTATCACGAGAGTTTTATCTCAAGTCGACTTTTACGCAACGGTCATTACTGACCCTGATAAAGATCAATGTATGGGCTTGATGACGACTGGTCGACAGTAGCCTCTTCCTCTGTGAGGATAATCGGCGTCGCAGTACTAGTAACGTCTGATGTGGGTACATTATTGGCGCTCGACACTGCTGCACCTTCAACTACTGGCACTGCGGCAGGGCGGGCCAAATTATTCTCATACATAATATCGTCTTCACCAATTTTGACGCCTCTATCATCGACGACCGTCGTCAGTAACACCAGCTCTGTCACCCCAACCGTGCTATTGGCGATATCAATTAAGTAACTCTGCTGAGTAGGGGTCATACGCCCCATAATATAAACCACCCCATTATTGGTCACCGCTTTAATCTGTGACGCTTTAACCCCATCACTTGTGGCCACTTTTGCCAGTAGTTTTGAGGTGATATAACCGTCATGGACAGTCGAGCTATAGCCTTTTGAGGCACTCACTTCCAGCTCGTTATAGACGCGGCGCACATCTGGCATAGAGTTGACGACTTTTTCTACTTCTGCTTTGATCGCTTCAGTCGGTACTTCGCCTGTCAGTAACACTTCACTGTTGAAGCTATCGATGCCCATACGACTGGTTTGTTGCAGATCTTCTCTTAAGCCGTAAATATTGATTTTGGCCGTGTGTTCAATACTTCGATCAAGCAGACGCTGCGGAATGGTGCGCTCAGTCATTGGCACGCCATAAGTTCCTTCAGTACTGTTGGTTAAGTAGTTGGTGGTACAGCCAGTACTGACCACACTAGCCATCAACATCACCCCTATCGCAGTGCGACGTGATGAACCAAAAATAGCCGTGCGCAAATGCAGACGTGTCATAGTTTACCTCTTAGAGCATGGTTGTGACGATTATATAAACTCGGTTAAGTGAGCAAGTCTTAATCTAGTAGCGTTGAATTTAGCTACTTTACTTAATTTTTGCGAGTGGCGGTTAGGTTTTTGGTAACGGTCATGGCTTGCCAGCCTCTATTACCATGCGCTCGCTATAAAAGCGCCTTTGAGCCATTCTGGTTGACTGTCTGCCAGTTGCTCTTTTGGCGATGTTTTACCGGTGGTGTTATAGGCAATGACATCAAACCGGCAGTCATAATGAGCGTACTCAGGATGCTGCTGCAAAAAACACTTGGCGGTTTTAATGACTTTACGTTGCTTGCTCATCGTGATGCTGAGCGCCGCATCACCATAATCTGAACGCTTCCGCTGACGAACTTCAATAAATACCAGCGTTGACCATGCTGACCCTGTCTCAATCATGACCAAGTCTAGCTCACCGATTTTTGGCTGTTGCCAGTTTTGTGCAATCAAACATAGTCCTTGCGCTTGCAAAAACTCACATGCCTGCTGCTCAAACCGGCTACCCTGACGCTGTGTGGGTGAGGTTAGGGTCAAGGCTTTATGGAGTGGTTTATGATTTGCCATGATGTTGCTTGGTCTGGTTAACATTTCAGAATTATCATAGCACAACATGCTAAACTAGCCACTTCTGCGCTATCTACTCTCGAAATCTATGGGATTATTCACTCACTATTTGACCGAAAAAACGGTAAATAACGACTGTCTCTAATGGCGCACTATTATTTTTAACGACCCGAGGTTTTCATGTCTATCCCTACTGCGATGCCAGCTTGTCTTTATATCGTTGCCACGCCGATTGGTAACTTGACCGACATGACCCCGCATGCGATTGATATTTTAAAGCAGGCCGCTATTATCGCCTGTGAAGACACCCGCACCTCAGGTAAGCTGCTGTCACACTTCGGTATTGACACCAAAGGCGGCAAAACTGACGACACGAAAGATTTATTGAGTCATGATGCCGATACGACGCCCAAGCAAAAAGGCCACAATAAGCTTTGGGCTTATCATGAGCACAATAGCGCTGTGCAGACTCCTAAGATTATTGAGATGATCGGGCAAGGTTACTCGGTCGCCTTAATCAGTGATGCCGGCACGCCACTGGTCAGTGACCCAGGTTATCAATTGGTGCAGGCTGCACACGCGGCAGGCGTTACGGTATCCCCTATCGTGGGTGCATCTGCTGCTATTGCTGCCCTGTCGGTCGCAGGTCTTCCATCAGACCGTTTTAGCTTTATTGGCTTCTTACCAGCCAAAGCCCATGGACGCCAAAAACAACTGGCCACCTTAGACACACGCACCGAAACCCTCATATTTTATGAAGCGCCGCATCGTATCGTCGCCAGCCTAGAGGACATGGCGACTATATTTGGTGCAGAGCGCGAAGTGACTTTTTGCCGTGAGCTGACCAAAACTTTTGAGACAGTACATAAGAGTACACTTGGAAATTTGGTCGACTTTGTAAAAGCAGACGACAACCAACAGCGTGGTGAAATCGTTGTGGTCGTCGCTGGTGTCAGCGCGGCAAAAGACGCTGACGATATCAGCGCTCATGATGCACTATTGCAGCGTCTGTTAGAGGATTTATCAGTGAAAAAGGCTGCCGCGTTGGCCGCTGACATTACGGGCGTAAAAAAGAATGCACTCTATCAGCGCTTGCTTGCGTTACAGGCTGAATAGTTGTCCATAATAAAAAAGATGTAGGTTTACAAATTAATTGAGGAGAGGTAAGCAATGTACGACGTAATGGCAATAGGTAACGCGCTGGTTGATCACGAATATGTGCTGTCGGATGCCGCATTAGAAGAGACAGATCTAACCCGTGGCAATATGACATTAGCAGCTATCGAAGAGCAACAGCAACTACTGGCTTACTTCAAGCTTGCTGAGATTGAGCCATCAAAACAAGCGGGTGGCGGCTCAGCAGCCAATGCAATGTATACCTTTGCCAGCCTAGGGGGTAAGCCTTTTTATGCGTGCCGTGTCGGTGATGACACGCAAGGGGCCTTTTACCTAAAAGACCTGCATGACGCAGGCGTGGCAACCTCGGACAAATCCATACACGCAGGCGGTGTGACTGGCTCATGTGTGGTCGCCGTCACAGAAGATGGTGAGCGCACCATGCAAACCTATCTTGGCACGTCAAGCGAGATCACGGCTGACAATGTCGATTTTGATGCCCTGATGCAGGCTGACTGGCTCTACCTAGAAGGCTACTTGGCTATGTCTGAGAGCATTCAACCAGCGATGACTCAGTTGCGGCAACAAGCCGGTGTCCATAATGCAAAAATCGCCGTGAGCTTTGCCGATCCAGCGGTGGTAAAGTTTGCCAAAGAGGGCTTACTTAACATGCTGGGCAATAAAGTCGCCGTGATATTCTGTAATAGTGAAGAAGCCAAGCTGTTTACCGATAAAAAACAAGTCAAAGCCGCCGCACGTGCATTGCTTGATTACTGCCAAACAGCAGTGGTGACGGATGGTGCCAATGGCGCGGTCATCGCACGCAGGTCTGATGACGAGTCAGAGATTGAAATTCATGATATTGCGACACCAGTGGTGGCCAATGTCATCGACACCAATGGCGCTGGTGATAACTACGCTGGTGCCTTCTTATATGCTTTATCTCAACAGTATAGTTTGCCAGAGTGTGGGCGTCTTGCCAGCGAAGTATCCGCACAAGTCATCCAACAATTCGGTCCGCGTCTGGCCTCACAAGATTATAGAGATATCGCGCAACGTGTGCTAACCGCTTAGTCACTGAATGCGTGTGTGACGTGAATAAAAAAGCCCATATCAAATCGATATGGGCTTTTTTATTTGTTCGCTAGGACTGCTTAAATAATGTGCTTCATTAAATAAGCAGTCTTTAATTAAGCAGAAGCCAAGGCTTGCGCCAGATCAGCCTTAATGTCTTCGATGTGCTCGATACCGATAGACAAACGTACCATGTCTGCACTCACGCCCGCCTGCTCTAACTCTTGACCATTTAATTGGCGATGGGTCGTCGTCGCTGGATGACAGGCCAATGATTTGGCATCACCGATATTCACAAGACGGGTAATCAATTGTAGCGCATCGATAAAGCGCGCCCCTGCTTCTAGACCACCTTTAACCCCAAAGGTCAAAATGGCAGAAGGCGTGCCTTTCATGTATTTTTGAGCAAGTTCATGTTCAGGATGATCTGATAAACCCGCATACTTTACCCACGCAACCTTATCATGGTCACGTAGGTATTCCGCCACCGCCTGCGCATTCTGTACATGACGCTCCATACGTAGGCTGAGCGTCTCCATACCCTGCATAATACTAAAAGCATTTAACGGGCTAAGCGCGGCACCAGTGTTACGTAGTGGCGCCACACGAGCACGCGCGATAAAGGCTGGCGCGCCCACGTCTTTGACAAAATTGACACCATGATAGCTGGCATCTGGTGTGTTGAGTAACGGGAAACGCTCAGGGTAATCGCCCCAAGCAAACTGACCACTGTCGACAATCGCACCGCCAATTGATGTCCCTGTCCCGCTCATGTACTTGGTCAATGAATGAATTACAATATCAGCCCCGAACTCAAACGGGCGACATAACGCAGGTGTAGCTACTGTATTGTCTATTACGACTGGCACACCGTATTCGTGAGCGATGTCACTGAGTGCCTGAATATCCACGATATTCCCCAGTGGATTGCCAATACTCTCTGCAAAAACCATTTTGGTTTTGTCATCGATTAAGTCACGAATCGCTTCAGGATTTTTGTGATCAAAGAAGCGCACTTCGATTCCTTGGCGCGGCAGGGCGTGAGCGAACAAATTGTAAGTACCACCATATAGAGTCGATACCGCGACGATATTATCCCCCGCTTCACAGATGGTCTGAATCGCATACGTGATGGCCGCCATACCAGACGCCACAGCCAGCGCACCGATACCACCTTCAAGCGCCGCCACACGTTCTTCTAGCACGGCATTCGTGGGATTCATGATACGGGTATAGATATTGCCCGTGACCTTTAGGTCAAACAAATCTGCCCCATGCTGAGTATTGTCAAAGGCATACGAGCTGGTGTGATAAATGGGCACTGCCACCGCTTTGGTGGTCGGCTCGACGCTATACCCTGCATGAATCGCCAGTGTCTCAAGACGCGGGGTATGCTCATTTTGCTTAGTCGGTTGTCCGTCACTCATATTGTGCTCCTTGTGTTCATTCACTATCAATTAAATACTTAAACAGCAAAAAACGCTGAAAAATTCCTATTAAAACGCCTATTACTAAACAATAGACACAAAAAAAAGCTGAGTTAATCATAACTCAACTTCTTTATGAAAAGAATAGCCAATTATTCAGCACTTAATGACAAAAAGTTATAAGTGAAAAATATAATGGACATACTTATCGATTGATAGCAGCCAGTTAGCCTTTATTTATAGTAGGCATTCTCGGTACGCGTGTGGTCAGTATCATCAATCACTTGAGTCAGCTCGGGTATTTGCTGCTTTAGCTGTACTTCCACACCTTGACGCAATGTCATATCAACCGCTGAGCAACCTTGGCAACCACCACCGAACTTCAATACAGCCGTCAGGCCAACACCTTCTTCATCGATCAATTCAAGCAGCTGTACGTCACCACCATGCGCGGCTAAACCTGGATTAATCTCTGATTGCAACACGTAATTGATGCGCTCTTCCACACTGGCATCCGCGCCCACTTTGGGTACTTTAGAGTTCGGTGCGCGGAAGGTCAGCTGACCACCGAAACGGTCTTTATTATAATCAATCACCGCGTCTTCTAAATAAGGAACTGATGCCGCCTCGATAAAAGCAGAGAAATCAGCATACGTAAAACGCAGATCAGCGCTGTCTTCTTCACCAGGCTGGTTATACGCCATACAGCACTCTGCACGCGGGGTACCAGGATGCTCAACGAAGATACGCACACCGATACCATCGGTATCCTGCTTAGATAATAACTCCGCCAAATATCCTTGGGCTGACTCGGTAATCGTAATATTGCTTTTTGCTTCAGTTTGCTCAGTATCTAGCGCTGACTCATAGTCTGCTGACTGGTCCAACTGGCTATCAGCTTGGTTGTGCTCACTCATAATATTTCCTATACGTTATGACACAAATGCGATATCTATCAGGGCTACTGTGTCGTGAATGTGGTTATATCTTGAATTTGGTTTGATGTGATTTATGGGGATTATCAATTATCACGGCCTATCGGCTTGAAGCACTGACCGCCGTTGTTATCACGTTTTTACAAATCTATGGCGACCATTATACCGCACTTAAACGATAATTCCGACTGCGCCACTGTGATTTAAAGCACAGCGATACCTAATGACTTATATCGGTTTTTTTAATGGCACTTATTATTTAGTGACACTTATTGTTTAATGGCTTTATCTAGACCACTTAAGCAACGAAAGCACAAAAAGTACTACTATAAAAACAGCTTGTTTGGTCATTGATACGTCACCCTCTATATAAAGACAACGGCAAGCATTATCAAGCGCTCTCAACATCTAACGAACAAAGCCGTGTGGTTTGACAGACAGGTTATAGTCAATCCTAAATAAAACAGACACACACTATGCCGCGGGCTACTGGTATTGATTGCCCGTCGCGTCGAGCGACGTAGGCACAGCACGCAACGGAGATTAATACCAGTAGCACTGTACCTATTTTAAAGTGTATTAACTATGTATGACGGCAACACTGAAAAAGACCTTTTTCTACGCTTATCACATCATCACACCTCTAAACATCTTTACACTTGTCAGCCAGTGATGGGCTGTGTCAGTATTGGCCGCATTACTTATTTTTAACCAATGAAAATTTTTAACCAATGAAACTTGAGTAGTAGGAAATTGGCGCATATGAGTGACTCATCAGAACAACATTCAGATAAGAAAAACGATAAACACTATCGTTACTTGGTGTTTATCGGACGTTTTCAGCCGTTTCATCGAGGGCATAAAGCGGTCATCGACGAGGCATTAAAACGCTCGGATGAGGTGATTATGCTTATCGGCTCAGCTAACCTTCCTCGTAGCTTACGCAATCCATTTAGCGTGGCTGAGCGTGCCGCGATGATTAAGGGCGCATACTCGGCAGAGGAAGCCGCGCGTATTCACTGCGTCGGGTTAGATGATGCGCTCTACAATGACACGCGCTGGCTGCAATATGTGCAAGCTGGGGTAAAATCTGTCACAGGCGACTTACAAGCTGACATCGGTTTGATCGGCCATTCAAAAGACAGCTCATCGTATTATTTGTCGCTCTTTCCAAACTGGGCATCGGTTTCTGTCCCCAATTACCACAACCTGTCCGCCACTCCTATTCGTGACAGCTACCTGATGGGCGCGACCCCAACGCCTGATCGCACCCCAGAATCAACGCGCAAGGTCTTGAACGATTTTAAAAAAACAGCTGAGTACCAACAGCTGCATGAAGAAGCAGATTTTATTGATAAATACAAAAGACAGTGGGAGTCTGCGCCTTATCCCCCTACCTTTATGACAGCTGATGCCTTGATTGTACAGTCAGGGCATATCTTGTTAGTCGAGCGCCGTAGCATGCCAGGACGTGGACTTTGGGCACTACCAGGGGGTTTTATCAATCCAAAAGAGACGCTGTTTGATGCGTGTATCCGCGAGCTACGCGAAGAGACTCAACTTAAAGTACCTGAGCCCGTTTTGCGTGGCTCTTGCCACAGTCAGCATACCTTTGACGATCCTTATCGCTCAGCACGCGGTCGCACGATTACGCAAGCATTTTACTTTCAGCTTAAAAACGATCCAAAAGGCTTACCCAAAGTAAAAGGCGGCGACGATGCTGCTCAGGCATTTTGGTTACCATTAGCTGAGCTTGATGCCAAAATGATGTTTGAAGATCATTACGCGATTATCACCAAAATGGTTGGGTTATAGCCTTTTTTTGTCGTTGACGGCTGATACGTTATTTACCAGTGGTTCACTAATGACAGTCTGTGTCATTTATTTTATATACTTTTATGCCAACGCCGATAGACGTCAATGGTTAATCTAACCGCAGTTGATCTTCATGAAAGCAGCTGCGATATCTAAAAGCAGAGGAGTTCTGTGATGTACACCAGTAATTTGAATAACTTAATACTCAATAGTGACAGCTATAAAACCTCACATTGGGTGCAATACCCAAGCGGTAGTGACTATCTGTCGAGCTATATTGAAGCGCGTAAAGGCGACTACGATGTGGTGTTCTTTGGCTTACAAGCCTTTATTAAAGAGTACTTAAGCACCCCTATCACGCATCAAGACATTGACGAAGCCGAAATGGTCATTCAAGCACATGGCTTGACCTTTAACCGTGCTGGCTGGGAGCGTTTGGTTGACAAACACAATGGTTATTTGCCACTACGTATCGAAGCTGTACCCGAAGGCAGCATCGTGCCCGTATCCAATGTGGTCTGCCAAGTCATCAATACCGATCCTGAGTTTTACTGGCTACCCAGTTATATCGAAACGGCCCTATTACGCGCGATTTGGTATCCCTCAACGGTCGCTAGTGTCTCGCACTACTGCAAATGCATCATTCGTCAAGCGCTAGAAAAGTCAGCGGACAACACAGAATCGCTCACTTTTCGTTTGCATGATTTTGGCGCGCGAGGCGCTTCTAGCCAAGAATCGGTCGCCCTCGGCAGTTTGGCGCATTTGGTGAATTTTTCTGGCACCGATTCTATGACTGCGCTGGTTGCTGCCAGTCGCTGGTACCAGATGGATAAAGACATGCCAGCGTTTTCTATCCCAGCGGCCGAACACAGCACCATGACGGCATGGGGACGTGACGGCGAAACCGCCGCCTTTGCCAATATGATTGAGCAGTTTGGTGGTAAGGGAAAAAGTTTTTCTGTCGTCTCTGACAGCTATGACTTGTGGAATGCCATTGACAATGTGTGGGGTGGCAGCTTAAAAGACGAGGTAAAAAACATGGGCGGCACCTTGGTCATCAGACCAGACAGTGGCGACCCTGCTAAAGTGGTTCGTGAGGCGTTAGAGCGTTTGGCGGTGAAGTTTGGTACGAGCATCAATAGTAAGGGTTATAAAGTACTGCCGGACTATGTACGCGTCATCCAAGGCGATGGCATCAGTCCACAAAGCTTGAGTAAGATTATTGATGTGGTGATGAAAGCAGGCTTTAGCGCTGACAACGTGACGTTCGGTATGGGCGGCGGCTTACTACAACAAGTCAATCGCGACACCATGAGTTGGGCGATGAAAGCCAGTGCTATCTCTATCGATGGGGCATGGAAAGACATCTACAAAGACCCTGTGACCAGCCGCTCTAAACGCTCAAAAAAAGGGCGCTTAGCCTTGATAAAAGACAGCAGCGGCGCACTAAAAACCATCAAAGCTGAGGCGTTGGCCACAGTTTCTGACAATCTGCTACGGGATGTCTATATCGATGGTGAATTATTAATCGACGACAGTCTTACCACTATTCGGGAGCGTGCAGGATGGTAGCAATATGATAAATAGCAATAAAGTAACCTCTGTCGCAAGAGATGTGCTCCTCGCCCCTGTGTACTTGTATCAAGGGCGCAAAATCAAGCGTGATACCGTACGCCTACCTGAGCCAAATGGAGAAAGGCACGGTCATGTGTCATTACCAGAAGCTACCATTACGGCCAAAAATAAGCGTAAGCCAACACTAAATCTCATGATTGTTGGTGACTCGGCAGCAGCGGGGGTTGGTAGTCAGACCCAGCAAGAGGCGCTAGTCGGCAAGCTGATTCCCATATTAGCGCAGCAGTCCGATATTTGTACCCAGTTTGATGAGTTGGTCTGGTCGTTGCAAGCGACCACTGGCCATACCAGCTTTGATATCTTGCGTAGGCTCTATGTCCTACCTCCGCCCAGCCAGCCTGTTGATGTGATGGTACTGAGTGTCGGGGTGAATGACACGACCTCTAACGTCTCTGTGCATAAATGGCAACAGCAAATTAAAGACATCATTGCTATCGCTCAGCGTAAATTTGGCGTACGCGAACTGATTTTTTTAAGTCTACCGCCGATGGCACAAATGCCGGCGATACCTGCCCCGCTCAATAACTTTGTTGGCGCAAAAGCCTCAATTCTTGACAAGGTATTGCAGCAAGAGTGTGCTGCTAATGACAGCGTCACCTATATGGCAACCGACTTTCCACGGATGATAGAAGAGCACGCTAATGGCGAGCCAATTGATATCGCAGTCATGTTTGCCAGTGACGGTTTTCATCCCAGCAGCCTCATGTATGGTTACTGGGCGCAGCAGTTGGCCGAACGAATCATTCAGGTGCTTGATGCTTCCACGTCTTAGTTTTCTAGCTGTAAAACAGGGGGGATTTACTTTTAACCACCCAATAAAAAACCGCTGACTCATCAGCGGTTTTTTATGGTTTAGCGAACGACCTTTACACAATAAGTGTAAATTATTCAGCAGAATCAGCGGCTTTCTTGCTACGGCCACCGAATGCACCAAAGCGTTTGTTGAAGCTAGCAACACGGCCTTCAGTAGAGGTTTTACGCTGCTCGCCAGTATAGAACGGATGCGATGCACTTGAGATATCAAGTGGGTAGTATGGGTATTCTGTGCCTTCGTATTCACGAGTGGCTTTCGTTTTAACGGTTGAACGAGTCAAAAAGAACACGTCAGCGTTAGTGTCATGGAATAAAACTTCTTGGTAATTAGGATGGATATCTTTACGCATAATAAACTCTCTAGGTCCGATGTATGTAGCGTGATTTTTACACCATCTTTATGGTGGGTCAAACCAGCAATGACATACGTAACTGAGGCACTAAGGACATTTATAAGAATGGCAACTGCGTCACTGGCTTATTCCAGCACAGAGCACCACACCCCTGCTCACTTAGCCTTTCCCCAGCGGGAAAATCAAAACGCGATTTTAACGGTTTTCGACGTTCTATGCAAGCAGCAGTTATGAGGGTTATATGTGATAAGTTGTCAGCAAAACAACCCCGGTATTGAGATATACGGTTTATACCAGTACAATATTCCATTAGGTAAGATAACCAATCCTATCTGATGTTATAGATTAATTTAATAATAGTAGTTTAAAGGGAGAGGTTTGTCATTCACAAAGGACATGGGTAATGAGGTGAGTGACTACCTAGGCTCTACCCCCGACTGCTTTGGTATGATACGGGCTTCTCTACTAACTATTAGCCTACATCAATAAACGACCGTCAATGAATGAACGCTCAATTAATGCACACTCAATAAGGATACGCTAATGATAAACGCTGTAATGAAAAATACCGCAAAAGCCCTGCTATTCAGCTCCACCCTTGCTGTTACTACCATGGCTAGTGCTGCACTTCCGAGTCAATGGCAGTTAGACGACTCGCATACTCGCGTCGGCTTTTCTGTTGAACATATGGGATTTTCTACCGTTATGGGTCACTTTAGTGATGTAGAGGGTACCGTTCAATTTGACCTTAAAAACCCAAACCAAGCCCAGCTTAACTTTGTCATTGATACCGACAGTATTGACACTGCTTGGAAAGCGCGTGATGAGCATCTAAAAACCGATGAGTTTTTCAATGTTGAAAAATATCCTACCATGAGCTTTAAATCGACACAGGTTAACTTTATAAACCCACAACAAGCAAAAGTAACCGGTGACTTTACTTTACTGGGTCAAACCAAACCAGTAACGCTTAACCTAACGTTAAAGAAAGTCGCTAACAGTCCAATGACCAATGAGCCTGTTATTGGCTTCCGTGCGACAGGGACTATCGATCGTACGGCTTATGGTATGGATGCGTATTCTCAAGGCGTTACTACCAGCGTGCCTATTCAAATAGATGGTGAATTAGTAGAGAAAAAAGCAAAATAGTCCTAGCTTTTAGACTAAAAAAGAACATTGTTCTCTTTGATTAAAATAAAAAAGCAGCCACTTTGATGGTTGCTTTTTTGATCCGGCTCAATCATAAATCTCACGTATGGGCGAAGCATTAGTTGGTTTTAACGACATGCCAAACGCCAAGTTTGTTATCGCCATTTTGGTCGCCAACTTTTGTGTCATTGGCATAGAAGTATAAAGGCTTGCCATTCACTGCCCACTGGTATTTGCCGTCTTCACGTTGAAACGCTGCAAATTGACCAGAAGCTTGTGCGTTACTAGGCGCCATAAATGCCGGCCACGCCAACAAACATGCAGAACCGCACTCTGATTTATTCATAGAATCTTTGTCAAAAGTGTACAAGGTCATATGGTTAGTGGCATCGACTAGTACGCCGTTTTTACTGGCTACTGGCGCCGTATTTGTCGTGGTGGCTTGCACCTCATGCATGCCAGAATCATCATTACCGAATACATTGTTTAACGTTGAACACCCACTAAGCGTCAAAACACCAGTGAGCGCAGATAACATAAGCACACGTTTCATAGTAACTTCCTTATCGTTGTCATTGTCATTGTCGTTTTCATTGTCATCGTAAATTTTTATTTAAATGTCTTCTTATCGTTTATCACCTAGACGGCAATAAAGAGCGGTTTGAACCTAGCTTTGTGCCATTTTAATATAGCACATGCTTTTAGAAAGTCGGCTCTAGCCACCCCCGAATTTACAAAAGCGTATCATTTTTAACAATTGAGTATACGAGCGTCTTAACGGTACAGACGCCAGCTCTCCACCCAGTTCTAATAACAAGGTGAAGCGTATGCAAATGTGTATTGCGGTTTGCTATTGTCCATTTTGTACTGATGAGCTTAATTTTGCCGCCACTCCTCTATCACTGATAAAACCGTCTCTATTCGTTGACAAAACTCATGTATCTCCTTACGTATTTGCCGTTACTTTGCTTGTAGTTTTTCGTAGAATATCGTCACGCAAATTAAGAATTACTAAACAGTGATAGATGTGACCATTGCGGCTTAATATAAGTATTGAACTTGACGAGCTTTGCACGCATATCAGCACTCACAAACTCATTAATGAATACGCCGAGCATGACCTGATGGGGATGCTATCAAGGATACAACAACGATAATGACTCACTCTACGAATAAAAAACCCGTTCATGCCGGCAAACGCGTCGGCATTCTCGGTGGTGGGACGGCAGGCGCAACCATTGCTATTCGCCTAGCCGCGCTAGGGCTTGAAACTTACTTATTTGAAAAAAATAAATCACTTATCGATGGGCCGCCGATGTGTCATTTGCATGCGGGTGGCAATCTTTATCGTGAGATTCCTGATGAGGACTGCGTTGCGCTCCTCAAGCAGTGTATCGATATCTTGCGTCTTTATCCTTATACCATCGATGTACGCCCCACCGTGTTTGCCGTCCCCACTCGTGATGAAGGCCTGCCCGAGGACTTGTTGCCGCGCCTTGATATATTGACAGACGCTTATCGCGACCTTATTTCCCAAGATAGCAACAATAAAGTATTGGGTGAGCCTGAGAACTACTATCAACTATATAGTCATGAACAACTGACTGAATTGGCTGAACGTGAGCAAGTCGCTGTGCCAAGTACCGTTGACGAATGGATGATACCGGTTGCGAAGTACTTGGATTTAAGCAAAGTCAAGTTTCCGCTGATTGTCGTACAAGAGTATGGTTGGAATATTTTTCGTTTAGCTGCCTCTGCTCAGTTGGCGTTAGAAGGTGATGAGCATGCTCACGTCTTTACTGATACTCAGGTTAAGCAAGTCCTGCCGGTCGATTGTGAAAACTGCTCAAACGCGGATCACCATGTCACCAAATGGCGCATCGACTATCAGCAAGCGGCTGTTTCCGACTCTGCATCTGAGGCCATCGAGGTAGATTACTTAATCAACGCGTGTGGCTTTCGTACTGGCGTAATCGACGATATGGTCGGCGTAAAAGTCACCCGCATGGTCGAGTTTAAGTCTTCTTATATTACGCATTGGGAGGATACTGGCGGCCAGATACCGGAGATTATTGTTTATGGTAATCGCGGTACACCCGCAGGTATGGCGCAGCTTACCCCTTATCCAGGCGGATACTTTCAAATACATGGTATGAGTAAGTTCATCACCCTATTCGATGATGGACTGGTCGCTTCTAGTAAAGACAGCGCCCAACCAGAGTTGCCTCAGCAATACGTCCATTATATCGAAGAGGGCTGGGATAAAGCACCGCTACAAGCGCGTAGCCAGCAAGCCATCAATCATATAGCGGAGTTTGTACCGACGTTCCATAGTGCGCGCACAGTCGGTAACGCCTTATATGGTGGGCAGCAAATCCCCGGTCAAGACGATACGTTGCGAGTTGCTGATGTGAGCCTGTATTCTAATATACGCTACGCCCGCGCTGAAAATGTTAAAGCGTCATCGACCTTAATTGCTGCCGACCAGATTGTGGACGAGTTGACGGCGCTTGGGTTGATTGATAATGACACGCCCGCCAACCGCAATCGTTATGCCCATGAATGGTCTTATCTTGTGCGCAATAATAGCTTGGGTATTGACAAAGTCGCCCGCATGCTCGCTGAAGAGCGCGGATTTCCGCCAGCGATGGCGGATGTGAACCACGGTATTCGCGAAAAAGCGCTAGATAACTTATTATCAGATAAAACCTAACGCTCTAATGTGTTTTGCTCCTATAGGCTGCTAATAAAACAAAAAAGAGCAGCAGTAATCAATCATTGACTACTGCTGCCCTTTTGTCTTTGTCTTATCGCTATATAACGGATTTCATCATGGTTTACACAGTCACAGCTAGGTTTTAGCTTTCACTACCAGCCATTTTTTCCGTGTCGACGGTGTCGTCTATCTTGACCACTGTCTTTAGCAGGTCAATGGCTTCATTGATGGTGTTGCAAACCACCAAACGCTCAAGATCTTCTTGCTTCATAAAGCCCTGCTCAGCGGTGTATTTTAGATGCTCAATCATACGATCATAAAAGCCATTGATATTAAGGATAATCATCGGCTTTTCATGTTGATACAACTGTCGCCATGTGGCAATTTCCATAATCTCTTCCAACGTTCCAAGTCCGCCTGGCAACGTAATAAAAGCGTCGGCGTACTCTGCCATCACTGTTTTACGCGTGTGCATGGTATCGGTCAAATGCAGGCGGGTCAGCTGTTCATGAGCAATTTCGTGCTTGAGCATAAAAGTGGGAATCACCCCCACGGCTTGCGCCCCGCCGCGGATAACCTCATCCGCAACCGCCCCCATTAGCCCTATACTCGCCCCACCGTAGACCAAACCCAAACCATTATCTGCCAAGGCAAGTCCCAGCTCGCGAGCGGCCTGCTCATACACCTCACTGTTGCCCAAACGTGAGCCACAATAAACCGCCACCAGTGGCATCATCAAGGTTGATTTATCGACTGCTTTTTCAATATTGGTAATGTCTTGGCTAGTAATGACCTCATAAGTATCATTATTAATTTTCATTTGCATATAACGTCCTTAATTTTCATTTCAATTGTTTTTACGAGTGCTTGCTGATGGCGACATATTTATTAAAGCGTGTTAAATATTCAAAACAGGATATGCATTCAAATATTTGTGGCCAGTGTCATCGAGGATAAATCACATAGAACTTAGAAGTCATATTTGATCGCCTGGCTTACCAGCATTTATCTTAACATAAGCGATACTACCACGTGGTCGCAACGATTTATCTCTACGCAATTATGACATTTTTGGCGCTGAGCATTGATAAATTATGTCAAGTAAACCGTCTCTCTCTACGCTAACAAACAATAAAAAACTTTAAGGTAACACCATGGATAATACTCGCACGCCCCCTTCTATAGGGCCACTAAACTCTAGAGACAAGCACAGTAACGATACTGGTGCTGATATTGACACCTACTCACTGAGTATCATGACCGCGCGTAATCACCCTTTAGCAGCGACAACCTATCGCCCTAAGACACAGGTAAAAACAGCCGTCATGATAGCGCCAGCAACGGGTATCAAACGTCAGTTTTACCACAATTTTGCGACTTATTTAGCAGAAAATGGCTTTGGTGTACTGACCTTTGACAATGAAGGGATTGGCAAATCGCTTTCAACCGACTTGGCAAAATGTGACGCCTCACTCATCAGTTGGGGTCGCCACGATATGCCAGCCGTGCTCGATGCGTTGCAAGATGAATTTGCCGATGCCTCTTATCACCTCATCGGTCATAGCGCGGGCGGTCAGCTGCTTGGTTTAATGCCAAACTACAAGGCCATTACGTCCGTATTTAATGTCGCCTGCTCCTCAGGCTGCATCAAAAATATGGACATGCCCTATAAGCTCAAAGCGATGGGCTTTATGGATGCGTTTATTCCACTGGCCAACCTAACGCTGGGTTACACGCCTGCGGATAAAGTCGGTATGGGCGAACCATTGCCACGCGGGGTTGCTCGTCAATGGCGTGAATGGTGCAACGGCTCAGGTTATATCAAGACGGCGTTTGGCAAGAGCATCCACACGCATTTTTATGATGAGATAAGCACGCCAGCATTGTGGTTAGGCTTTAGCGATGATGATATCGCCAATAGTAAAAATATGGACGATATGATACGGGTGTTTACAAAAATGCCCGTGGAAAAACGTTTTTTAGACCCTAAAGAATTCGGCCTGAGCCACATCGGACACATGCGTTATTTTAGTAGTAAAACCCATGCCAAAGCGCCAGAGTTGTGGCAGATGGCAGTAGATTGGCTAGATAAGCAGCCATGATCTCGTATTTGTTTTAGGGCGTGTCCTCAATTCAAACAACGCTATTTATTCCTTCGCGCCTTCTTCTGCCTTGATGCGCTTCGTCAACGCAGAATAAAGCGATGGCTGCATGTTATGAATATTGCCCATCATCCATCTAACATAGCTGATGGGCACCTCTTTGATGGGCCTACCTTTATATTTACCAAAGGGCATTTTACTCACTGGATTGGCGGTATTAGAGATAGCATGTGCCGCTGCAAAATCGGTCGGTGCAATCGTCAGACGCTCACAGCATGCCTGATAGAGCAGATAGCACATCCGTGCATCCCCTAACGCGTCATGGGCGGCCATCGTCATTGCACTCGCCTCGCCCTCGCCCAATAATTGCTCGATACACTTAGACTGACCATAAGCGCTCCATTCTGGAAAGGCGGCACGCGCAAGCCTCACGGTACAAATCAGCTTAGTAGATGGGCTGCCAATCACCCGCCAATCAAACCGGACATTATGGCCAATTAAGTACGCTGGTAACTCAAACTCAGCCAAATCAAAACGCTCAAGCCCTGCGACATCCTCATCGGTAATGCCGTGCACCTTGATGACAGTAGGTGATATTGAGCGGCCGCTGTTAAAGTATTGCATCCACTCATAGCCCGTCGCTACATTAATAGTCGCAACTTGGATAGGCCGTGGATCACGCCCTTGATCGGTTTCGGTGTCAATAATAAGCGCTGTGGCAGCCATAAAAAAATCAGTCATAAAGAGTCAGCCATCAATAACAGCCATTGTATTTTAAAAGTTGTGTTTGAAAAGAAGCGTTATATTTATGAGGTTAAAATGCTGAAATAACAATGCTATACACACGTTAATCGGCCACACCCATATAATGTTGATTCAGGCAATAAAATATATATAAGAGATATCCATGCCAGCAGATGGAAAAACCCCGCAGCCAAAGCCCTCTTTTTTCAGTCGTGTGATAAGCATACTGATCAAGGCCACGCTACTGCTAGCGCTATTATTTGTCTTGGACAAACTGCTACCGAGCATTAGCCAGCAAACCCAGTCATTTGTGGTCGCCAAATGGCAGCAGCTGAGTCTATTGCAACAAGCGCTGCCCACAGAGAATAGCTTACCCAGCCCACTCCCAGAGCAAAACCTGACAGACACTTGGGGCGCAGCGCGTAGTCAAGGGCGCTCCCACGAAGGCATCGATATTTTTGCACCTCGCCACACCCCTATCCAGTCGACAACCCAAGGTATCGTCAGCAAAGTTGGCGAGAATAATTTAGGTGGTCGTGTGGTCGTGGTCGTAGGGCCGGGCGGTGCAGGGCACTATTATGCGCATTTAGAAGACTATGCCGACATCGCTCCCAATGACTGGGTCAACCAAGGCGAGGTGATCGGTTATGTGGGTGACAGCGGCAACGCAAAAGGCACACCGCCCCATGTGCATTACGGCATTTATATTAATGGTAGCGCGGTTAACCCTTATCCGCTTTTGCAAAAAGAGTAGCGTTTGCAACGCACTGTTTAGCACGTTCAAAGACCGCTTATTAATAGAACGCGTATCCTTAATCTGTAGACGCAGAGCGCACACAAGCTGCTGGAAACACCGCGCTAAATGTCGAACCCTCCCCTTCTACTGAGTCAATCTGCAAGTGTGCCTCATGCTGGTGCAAGACGTGCTTTACAATGGCTAACCCTAACCCCGTACCGCCTGTCGCACGGCTGCGGCCTTTATCGATACGATAAAAGCGCTCTGTCAAACGGGCAATGTGCTGAGGTGCGATACCAAGGCCATCATCTTCGACAGCAAACCGACAACCATCCGCCGTCCGCGTCCAACTGATGGTAATATTGCCGCCTTTCGGTGTGTATTTGATCGCATTAATCACCAAGTTGGACAACGCACTGTTCAAATACATCTCTGACCCATATAGCCCATCATAAGTGTCTATATGCAGATGAATGATGTGTTTGTAGGCCTGATTGTAAGCCTGCGCATCGTCATAGATATTGGTCAACAGCTTGGTCATATTTATGTAATTGAGCTCGTGAGACTCTTCAATCTCTATCTTAGACAACAGCAGTAAGTCATTTACAATTCTATTCATACGCGCAGTCTGCTGGGTCATCAGCTCAAAACCGCGCCGCCACTTCGGTGGCATATCTGGCTGATCTGAAAAGTTTTCTAGATAACCCATCATCACGGTCAATGGTGTGCGCAGCTCATGCGAGACATTGGCCACAAAGTCTTGACGCATTTGCTCTAAATGCCGCAAGCGGGTCACATCATAAATAAACAACAGCCTCTCATCCCCAAAAGGCGTGATCTCACACTTTAAATAACGACTGGGATCACGCCACGACTCGAGATGCACACCGTCGTTGGGCAGCGTGGTGTTTTTATAGTACTGCCGAAACTCAGGTACCGTAATGTAATCAAAAATACTTTGACCTTTATCAATGGGCTGCAACGATAGCAAATCTTGCGCCGCTTGATTCCACCACTCTAGACCATCGTCATCATTGAGCAAAATCACCGCATCTCGTAGTGCTCGTAGTGCGCTTCTGATTTTTTGCAGTTGCTCCGCTGTATTCTGCTGGGAGATCGACTCTAATGTATTTTGCTTATTTTGTATGGGTGCCATCTTGTCCATTTCTCATCCTTACCACTATCCATTGCCTTAGATTGACATGGCTTATACCAGATTAATTTGGCTCAATAAGGCTAGAAAATCGATAGCCTGTACCGCGTACAGTCTGTATCAAAGTATCGCAATCGTGAGGGCGCAGCAATGTACGCAAACGCTTGATATGGACATCAATGGTTCTGTCTTCAATATAAACATTGCCGCCCCATACTTGATCCAGCAACTGTGTGCGCGTATAAGCACGCTCTGGATGACTCATAAAAAATGCCAACAATCGATACTCAGTAGGTCCAACGTCAATGACCCTACCAGCAGCGGTCACACGCTGACTTTTTGGATCTAAGCTTAGTTTTCCGATTTCGATAGACTTGTCGCTACTGAGTGCATTACTACGACGTAATACCGCTTTGATTCTAGAGACCAATTCACGAGTAGAAAAAGGCTTGGTCATATAATCATCGGCGCCCGCATCGAGGCCATGCACTTTGCTGTCTTCTTCGCTTTTAGCTGTTAGCATGATCACTGGTATCTCAGAGAGCAACTCATCGTTTTTGAGCATGCGACAAAAATCCACACCACTTTTATCGCCAGGTAGCATCCAATCCAACAAAATCAGCGCAGGCCTGTGGTCAACCACTTGCTGGTGCGCCTCGGACACATCAGCGGCTTGCAGGCTATCAAATCCAGCCATCTCCAATGTCATGACGACCATCTCACGAATGGCAGGTTCATCTTCAACAATCAAAATTTGCTCATTGTACATGTGGCATCTCAGTGTTAGAGGACAAAGTTTAGCAGGTGAAAAGACAATACATACTCGTCAGCTTCTATCTATTAAACGGATTAATTGTGACAGCTTAATGACAGTGATCGTTTAAATTTCTCATGCTCTAAAGCACTGCGGTGGTTTAATTTATATCTAATAAAAAGTTTATCGGTCCATCATTGATACTCTCAATTTGCATGTCAGCGCCAAACTGACCAGTAGCAACGGTAGAATGCTGAGTCTTTGCGTACTCGACCAATTGAGCAAATAAGACCTGTGCCGCATGAGGTGGCATTGCCCCGCCAAAGTCAGGACGGCGACCTTTGTCTGTTTTTGCCATCAAGGTAAATTGTGACACCAATAACAATCCACCACCCACTTGCTGGACATTTTTGTCCAGTTTACCGTATTTGGCAGGATCGTCGTCATTCTCAAAAATACGATACGTCAGGATTTTATCAATCATGCGCTGTGCGGTTTGGAGGGTATCATCGGGACCCAAGCCAATGTACGCCAATATCCCCTGCTCGATGCTACCCACACAATGCTCATCGACGGTGACACTCGCACAGTGTACTCGTTGTATAAGTGCTTTCATTTACTGATTCCTTACAGATTATGGTCATACAATACACGGCTGTCCATGATAAAATATAGCCATTCACTTGCCTATTAATGATTACACTAAACTTTATTTTGGTAGCCTTATTATGAATTTGTTCACCACCTTACAACAGCTTGTCCCGCAGCAGCAGCTGAGTAAAGTCGCAGGGCGTTTGGCCGCCAGCCGTCATCCTTATGTCAAACGTACCTTTATTCGTAGCTTTGCCAAAGCCTACAATGTCAGCTTGGATGAGTATGAGCGCCAAAGTCTCAACGCTTATGAGAGCTTCAATGATTTTTTTACGCGTGAGTTAAAAGAAGATGCGCGCCCTATCGACAGCACGGCTGAGGGCATTGTCAGTCCTGCTGATGGTATTATCTCTCAACTAGGACAGATTGACGACCATAAAGTGTTTCAAGCAAAAGGGCGCTATTATGACGTTGGGCAACTGCTTGCCGATAGCGAAGATGGTCGTTATTTTGCCGATGGCAGTTTTGCGACCGTTTATCTAGCACCCAGTAACTATCACCGCGTCCATATGCCATTTGCAGGTACATTGACCAAGACTCGCTATGTGCCTGGTACGCTGTTTTCTGTCAATACCACCACCGCTGCTAACGTGCCCGACTTGTTTGCGCGTAATGAGCGTCTGGTCTGTATGTTTGATACCCAGTATGGAAAAGCGGCCGTTGTGATGGTTGGCGCTATGATCGTCGCTGGTATTGAGACAGTGGCGACAGGCAAGATCGCCCGTACTGAGGACATACAAAAAGCGAATCATGACATGCACTTTGAAAAGGGCGACGAGCTTGGGCGTTTTTATCTGGGTTCCACTGCTATTGTCGTGCTACCAAAAGCGGCAAAAGCTGACTGGCAAGAGACGATGCAAGCCAACAGTTTTGTAAAAATGGGACAGTTATTAGGGGTCACTAATAGCAAATAAGCTTGCTCTTTAATCACGACATAAAAGCTCAGTGCTACGTGGATGACGACGTGTTACTGGGCTTTTATGTGTCTGTCATTTATAGAGATTTTATCCACTTACTCATCAATCAACCATCCTTGCCGGGTCGCGTATTCAATGTTTTTCGACAGCCAGTCATGAATGGCTGGAAAACTGTCTTTAATAAAGGCGTGCGCGCCCGCCACTTGGGTGCGCGTGACGCCAAGCTCAATCCACGTTTTGCCATTGGTATTTAGGTTTAGCAAAAATGGTAATAAACGATCAACCACGCGAAGCAGCTGAGCCTCTTTGCTGCGGCCTGTCTCTTGCGCCTCCCAAACCTCACTCAAGTCCCTAATACCATTGCCCCGCTCGCGTTGCAATCTAGCGATCCCAGCACGCTCTTCAACATGAGCATCACGTCGCGTGTTGGCATACAAGAAGGTGTCTCCCGCGTCAATCTCGCCCAAATCATGGACCAGCGCCATCTTGAGTACGCTCTCATGATTGACATCCAGCTCAAATAACTCAGTAATTGACCAACATGCCATCGCTAAATGCCAAGAATGTTCAGCAGAGTTTTCATGACGAGTGGTCTGTGTCACGTAGCTGCGGCGATTGATACGTTTGAGTGCATCTAATTCCAGTAGAAAGTGCGTGACATCATCGATAGCGATATTTGAGGTGAGGGTGGCGTTGTTGAATGACATAGGTTTGTTTAAGGACATATTACTCTCTGATAAAAAGCAAAATAGCGCTTATTTTATCAAGCGCTATCTCATGCAAATGACTGCGACGGGCTGCGTCAATTATTTGACTAAATGACTAATGGTTTTAAAAGCAGGGTCTTGACTACTTCGGCACAGCTCAAACAAAATAGTCTCAACGGTGGTAATCACTCCACCTGCCCGGCGAATACGGCGAATGGCTTGTTTTTTATCATAAGGAAAACGTGAGCCGACTGCGTCACCAATAATGACTGGTTGCATACCGTTATCAAGTAAATCGAGCGCTGTTTGGAGCACGCAGACGTGTGCCTCAACACCGAATAACAAGATAGTGCTACGATTCTGCTGCGCCAGATAGTGCCACGCGTCATTATTATCACAGGCGCTAAAGGTCACTTTTTCGAAGCTTTTGGCATTCTCACCTTCTAATACATCACGTATCTCGGGTAACGTATCGCCTAGACCTTTTTTATACTGCTCATTGAGCATAATAGGAATGTTGAGCGCCTGCAGACCTTTGATCAGCGTGACTATTTTTTTTAAAATATTTTCATGGTCATAAATGTGCGGCGTTAAGCGCTCTTGTACATCGATAATCATCGCTTGTGTGTTTTCACGAGCGATGCGATAGGTACGATCGGTAATCATAGTAGACATAGTACACTCCTTGTACGGCTGACATTTATTATTAAAAGCGATGTTAAAGGTAACATCAATAGTGTCTTAGCTCAGCTTACTCTTATTTAGTCACAGTTTGGCTGATGCGTCAATGGAGATAACTTTTAATCACAGTTTATCACTGATTTTATGCTTGTATACTGCACCCTTTTAACCCACAAAAAAAACCTCCAGTCATCGTGACTAGAGGTTTTTATTCGTGCATTTACGGACGTTAAACACTACAAATCGGCGATCAATTTATCAATTTAGACACGCTCAATAACGGTAGCGATCCCTTGACCAAGACCGATACACATTGTCGCTAGACCGATTTCAGTGTCTGATTGCTCCATCGCGTTTAGCAAAGTCACTGTGATACGAGCACCAGAACACCCGAGTGGATGACCAAGCGCAATCGCGCCACCATTGATGTTGACGATGTCTTGCTTGTCAGTCAAGTTTAGCGCTTTTAATACGGATAAGCCTTGGGCTGCAAATGCTTCATTTAGCTCGATGGTTTGCATGTCATCGATGCTCATGCCAGCACGCTTCAACGCTTTATTGGTAGCAGGGACAGGGCCATAACCCATAATAGCAGCATCACAACCAGCAACGGCCATGCTACGAATACGAGCACGTGGCTTTAGACCCAAATCTTTGGCTTTTTGGGCGCTCATGACGAGCATTGCTGACGCACCGTCAGATAGTGCAGATGAGGTTGCCGCAGTCACCGTACCGCCTTTTGGATCAAACGCTGGACGTAGCTTTTGCATTTGCTCCATCGTTGCATCGGGACGAATGACTTCATCCACGGTACATAGCTGCAAGCGACCAGCGGCATCATGACCTTCGATACCGATGATTTCATTGTCAAAACGACCTTCAGTGGTGGCAGCCCATGCACGGCGATGTGACTCAAGACCAAAAGCGTCTTGCTCTTCACGTGTGATGTTATTCATACGGCCAAGCATTTCAGCCGTCAAGCCCATCATGTTTGAGGCTTTAGCGTAATGCTTTGATGCTTCAGGGTTGAGATCAACACCATGCATCATGCCCACGTGACCCATATGCTCGACACCACCAATGATAAAGATCTCACCTTGGTTGGTCATGATTTGCGCGGCGGCCGTGTGTAGCGCCTGCATAGAAGAACCACACAGGCGGTTTACCGTTTGGCCACCCGCTGTCTTTGGAATGCCCGCCAATAAGCCGATGTTACGACCGATATTTAGGCCTTGTTCTAGCGTCTGGTTGACACAGCCCCAGATGATGTCTTCAACGTCACGTGGGTCAAAGTCGTTACGTTCAACCAATGCACGCACCAACTCAGCAGACATGCTATCAGCGCGAACATGGCGGAACATACCGTTTTTAGATTTACCCATCGCTGAGCGTACGCCATCTACGATGACCACGTCTTTTGGACTTAAAGTTGTCATACTATCTTCCTTTTCAATTTTTATTGTCAGTGTAGCCAGCTCATTTACGCTTTATTACATCGCAATCTTGCTGAAGGTACGATAGGTACCTCTGCGCGCGATGCCTTTGTACCAGCGTTTGAACCAACTGTAACCGTACGTTTGCCCCTAAAGAGTATCGTCACACCAGTGGCTTCCCTCTCAATAAGCAAACGTACTGCACTTCATCCTAGTAATGACCGCCCCTTACGCTGTTGCGTAAAAGGTCTCGCCTGCTGCTGCCATATCGCGAATCTTTTGCGGCGCTTCATAGGCTTTGCCAAGGTGCGCGTATTTTTCACACAGTGCCAAGTAGTTATCTAGACCCATTTGGTCGATATAACGGCAAGGACCACCGCGGAATGGCGGGAAACCAACGCCCATAATCATCGCCATATCCGCTTCAGATGGCGTAGACACGATGTTGTCTTCTAGGCAGCGTACGGTTTCATTACAGAAAGCCAGCATGGTACGGTCGATGATCGCTTGATCATCAAACGCTTGCTTGTCACTATCAGTCGTTGCTTTTAGCAACTCATAAGTGGCGTCATCCGCAACTTTCTTTGGCTTACCGCGCTTGTCTGTCTCGTACTTGTAAAAACCAACGCCATTTTTCTGACCTAGGCGCTCGTTTTCATATAAATGCTGAATCGCCCCTTTATAATCAGGCTTCATGCGATCTGGGAAACCTTCCGCCATGACTTCTGCGCCATGGACACCCGTGTCTAAACCGACGACGTCGATTAGATAAGCAGGACCCATTGGCCAGCCGAATTTTTCCATGACTTTATCGACATGAGCAAAATCAGCCCCTTGCTTTAGTAGCAAGTCAAACGCGCCAAAGTATGGGAACAGGACACGGTTTACCAAGAAACCTGGGCAGTCGTTGACCACGACAGGCACTTTGCCCATTTTAGAGGCGAGCGCAACGGTGGTCGCGATGGCTTCTTCAGAGGACTTCTCACCACGGATAACCTCTACTAGTGGCATACGGTGCACTGGGTTAAAGAAGTGCATACCAACGAAGTTTTCTGGACGCTCAAGCGCTTCTGCTAGATAAGTAATAGAAATGGTTGAGGTGTTTGACGCTAAAATGCAATCGTCCTTAACCAAGCCTTCCACTTCTTTTAACACACTACGCTTAACGTTTGGATTTTCTACCACAGCTTCGATGACGATATCGGTATCGCTAAAGTCACCATAGTTTAAGGTTGGACGAATGCGGCTTAACGTTTCACCCATTTTTGCTGGGGTCATTTTCTTACGTTCAACCATTTTGCCAAGCAGTTTGCTGGCTTCACCCATACCAAGGTCTAATTGCTCAGCCTTGATGTCTTTCATGATGATTGGTAGGCCTCTGCTCGCTGCTTGATAAGCGATACCGCCACCCATGATACCGGCGCCCAATACCGCCGCTTCAGTGATTTCATGAGCTTTTTTGCTGTGCTGCTTCGCTAATTTTTTGACCAACTGATCGTTTAAGAACAGACCAACCAAGCTTTCTGCTTGTGGGGTTTTAGCGGCTTTTGCAAAACCAGCGGCTTCTACTTCAATCGCTTTATCACGTGGTAGATTGACGTGCTTCTCAATCGTCTCGATGGCGATTGCTGGTGCTGGGTACTGTTTAGGATTGGCTTTGGCAAAGATCATGCCTTTTGCGCTGTTAAACGCCATGGCTTGCTCAAGCTGGTTTAGCTTAACAGGCGCAAGCTTTTCTTCGCGTTTCGCTTGCCAATCAAGCTCACCTGAGATACATTTTTTGACCAAATCAATCGCCGCATCTTGCAGGTCATCCGCCGGTACGGTTGCATCAACCAAGCCTAGCTTTAAGGCATCAAGAGGTTTTTTTGGCGTACCAGTCGCGATCAGCTCAAGCGCATTGTCGATACCAATCACACGCGTACTACGAACCGTGCCGCCAAACCCTGGGAAAATGCCCAGCTGAGTTTCTGGTAGGCCAATGATTGCTTTGTCACTCATGACACGGTATTCACAAACCAACGTCATCTCACAACCACCGCCAAGCGCTGCGCCATTGATGGCAGCTACTTTCGGAAACGGCAAGTCTTCAAAGCGGTTAAAGGCGTCGTTAACATCAACAACCCAGTCTTTAATCTCGCTTTCTGGCTTCTTAAAAGAACCAACAAATTCTGTGATGTCAGCACCAGCGATAAACACGCCTTTACTTGAGGTGACGATAAGGCCTTTTACGTTGTCATCTTTTTCTAAAGCGCTTACAGCTTCGCCAAATTGCTTATTGGTCTCAGCATCAAACTTATTCACGCTCTCATTTTCGGCGTTGTACTGCATGTTGGCGATGCCATCCTCTAGCATTGTCACCGTAATGCGATTTCCTTGGTATACCATTTGAAACTCCTTTCTATATAACGAAAGCTACGTTTTGGATTAAAATAAATAGCCAGTTACTGTTAGTAAAATGGGTAATAGCACTGTATTGACCTGCCCGCTCATCATGATAAACAACCCCATCATGATAAACACCTAGCAGATTAATCAGTGAAGATATCTTTGTTATCCAGCGCTCATGATTTTGTATTCACTGCTATTTTGACGTCTCTTGCACAAACTCACACGGCACGTTATTTATATACTATGGGTGCCGATAATAATGTGACAAACACGGTTTAGGCTTGGGTCTCGTGTGAGTTTTTCGCTTAGACAGATGGGCAAAACCCCCAGTCTCATCACCAGACCACTTTCACGCCAATTAGTGTAGGGGATTATGCCCCTGACTGTCACAAGCTAATACCATACTCGCAAGTCACTCTTAAAGCTATAGTAGCCCTTTACCTTCCTGTCATTGTGCTTTAAATGACTGCTTGCACACTGATATTTTATCCCAAATATCCACGCTTCAGCACGATCGACAGTAGCTTATCAGTCTCTCAATTGCCTCATTTATCAAAGCACATTCAAACAGCAAATTAAATCACCAATACGTAACGATGGCTTGTTGGCGTATTTCATGCTGTTTTTAATGTGAACCAGCAAAAAATAATTCATCGACCATACCTGCCGGACAAGGATTACAATCTATCATGCTACACTAACGATATTTTTATTATTCCTCTTATAAATGGTTGGGTTATGACTGTTTCTTCTACACCAAGCTTTATGTCTTTTGATGGCGCTGACCACAGCACCGAACAATTCCACAGTGCCGTGCGCGCCCAATTGGCTCAAGATATCGAGGTGATGTTTGCTTATGCCAAACTTCCTACTCCCCTAGTTGATGCGTGTCGTTATGTGATGACCGGCCAAGGCAAGTTGGTGCGTCCATTGATGGTCGCCAGCGCCTTTGCCAGCGTCAATGATGGTATGAAGGTGGCCGCAAATATAAATACTGCCTCAGACGCCCTTTCATCTAGTAGTCGTACCAACCTGACAGATACCGCGCTAAATGATGACTTAGAGATGCTGTTAGAGAACGACTCGGACTATGATATGTGTCGCCGTGCTGCGTTGGCGGTGGAGCTGCTGCATACCTATTCATTGGTGCATGATGACTTACCCTGTATGGACGATGATGAGCTGCGCCGTGGTCAGCCGACCTGTCATATTGCCTTTAGTGAAGCGACCGCGCTACTGACAGGAGATGTCCTACAGACGCTCGCCTTTGAAGTGTTGACCGCAGAGATGCCCACCTTTGCGCCCTTTGATACCGCTATCGCAAGCCAGCTATTTGCTGTATTTGCGCCGCGTGCCAGACGTATGGTGGCAGGCCAAATGCTTGATCTCAACGCTGAAGCCAGCCCCCAAATCTCACAAAGCGATTTAGAAGCCATCCACCGTGATAAAACGGGCGCATTGATTGAAGCGGCGATGCTCATGGGCGGTATTTGTGCTGGCGCGACGGCTTTGCAGCGTATGGCGTTACAAGAGTGCGCTCAGCACATTGGTCTCGCTTTCCAAGTCCAAGATGATATCTTAGATGTGACCACCAGCACGGATACGCTCGGCAAACCTGCTGGTAGCGATGAAAAACTAGACAAGTCCACCTATGTCAAACTGATGGGTGTTGAAAACGCAACGGCTTATGCGCAATCGCTGTTTAATGACGGCCGCGCTGCCATTACTCGTGAGCTGAGCCGTCATGAATCAAGCAGTAACACCGACAATGATGCTCTACTGGCATTAATAGAATGGCTATGGGCCCGTAAAAAATAACCAAAAATTTAATCATCAAAGAATGGTAATGAGTGGTCAACATGGACAGTAACCCTACCCCGCGTATTTATCTTGGCACTGGCGGCTATAGCGATACCGATCTGCTCGGCACGCTGTATCCCACTGGCACCAAAAAAACGGATTTTTTGCGTGAGTATGCCAAACAATATGGCGCGGTGGAGGTCAATAGCACCTTCTACGCACCCATCGGCCAAAAGGCCTTTGCGGGTATGGTCGACAAGGCGCATGTGCAGGCAGACAGCCAATTAAAATTTGCCGTGAAGCTGCATCAAGACTTCACCCATGCACGAAAAGGCACTGCCGATCATGCGCAGGCTTTTTTGACCGCGCTCACGCCACTTATCGAAGCGAACGCTTTAGCCCCATTACTCTTGCAGTTCCCCCACGGCTTTGATCGTACCCGCGAGCACAGGCTTTATCTTGCCAACCTTGTCAGTTGGTTTCAGGACTATCCACTCGCCGTTGAGTTTCGTCATAACGGCTGGCACACCCCGCAAGTGGTCGATAGCTTTATCAAACAAGGTTTGATTTGGTGCAGTGTGGATTATCCCAAGGTGAATGGCCTGCCACCATCGCGGCTGATATTTACCGAGCGCACAGGCTATCTGCGTATGCATGGCAATAATCTAAACTGGTGGGATGCGATGAGCGCCAGCGACCGTCATGACTATCGCTACAGTGAGGCGGAAATGCAGGACTGGGCGCAAGCGATTGCCAACCAGCGCCAGCATTTTGATACGCTCTATATCTTCTTTCAAAACACCGTCAACGCGCATGCCTACTATAATATTGCGATGCTTAGAGAGGCGTTGGTTAAGTTTGGGTTTGAGGTGTTGTGATAGATATGATTCAATCTAATTCAAGATAAAACTATTCATATAAAGGTCATACTACTGCTAGATTTAAAACATAAGGAAATTGAGTGTATACAATAATAACTGAAAATGATGAATCTGCTTGGGCTGATGAAACCGGCGTCCTTTACCACTTTCCCAAAAGATATTTAAAATATCTGGAGCCAGGCGCTAACGTTATTTACTATAAAGGAAGTCTCAAAAACAAATCTTTCTTGAAAAATAGACTATCCGATGCTCCTCACTATTTCGCTATTGCTAAGATCGGTAAAACCTATCCAGACAAAGAAAGCAGTAAAAATGACTTTTTTGCTACTATTACTGATTTTATACCCTTTAAAGAAGCAGTTTTAGCAAAAGATGATTCAAAGTACCTAGAAACAATTCCTGATACGAGGAAATCTAATTATTGGCGCGATGGGGTAAGAGCTATCGACGAAGATACTTACCATCTTATTACCTCTAAAGTCAGCCCCAATAAAGTTTCAGAGCAAAGAACAGCTTATATTTCAGATGAAACTACAGAAAACTATCAAGATTCACTTGAGTCTTTCAGTGAAGGAAAAAAATCAAAACGTTATGTGACTACATACGAAAGAAATCCTAAATACAGAAAGCAAGCGATTGCCATTCACGGTAACTCTTGTGCTGCCTGCGGATTTAACTTTGGAAAGTTTTATGGAGAATATGCTGAAGGATTTATTCATGTTCATCATATAGTTCCTGTATCAGAACTTGAAACACCTAAAGAGATAGATCCAGAAACCGACCTAATTCCTCTGTGCGCAAATTGCCACTCTGTCGTCCATAGGAAGAAAGACAAGACATTATCAATCCTTGAAATAAGAAAATTAATAGCTAACAATTCTAAGCAGAAAATATAAGTGGTCATTGTAAAATAGAATTACACTGATTCTTTTAGAACCCAAAAGACAGCTCAAAAAAAGGACGCCGAGAGGCGTCCTTTTTTAAATCAAATGCTTAAGTCTTAAAGATTACTCTTCAACGCCAGCGTCTTGACCTTTATATTTTGCGTTTGCGTAGTCCCAGTTCACTAGCTTGTCTAGGAACGTGTCGACATAGTCAGGACGACGGTTACGGTAATCAACATAGTACGCATGTTCCCACACATCACAAGTCAATACGGCAATTTTGTCATGAGCAAGTGGGTTATCAGCATCGCTAGTATTCATCACTGAAAGTTTACCACCTACTTTATCAGTCACGAGCCACGCCCAACCTGAACCGAACTGTGAGGTAGCTGCGTTTTTGAACTCTTCACGGAACTTATCATAGCTACCGAAGTCTTCTTCGATTTTGCCTTTTAGATCACCAGTAGGTTCGCCGCCGCCGTTATCTGGCGTCATGCAGTTCCAGTAAAATGTGTGGTTCCACACTTGCGCTGCTTGGTTAAACATCGTTTGCTTGCTGTCATCTTTTGCAGTCGCTTTGATGATCTCTGGCAACGTTTTGTCTTCTAGACCAGAACCTGGTAGTAGATCTTTTAGTTTGTTTACATAAGCTGCATGATGCTTATCATGATGATACTCTAGCGTCTCGGCACTGATATGTGGCTCTAGCGCGTCTTTTGCATATGGTAGGTCTGGTAAAGTAATGTTTGACATAATTATTTTATCCTTGCTGTTTTTGGCCGTTACGTGATAGAAACTGAATTCTACACTGTTCTTACCCTAAAAAATAGCGGCCTAAATTGGCTGAGTTTATTGTTTAAACTGAATGTTTTCGCTGCATACGTGTTATTGCCTAACACAGTAGCACGTATTATTATGAATCCAAAATTGACTTAACTATTATTCTTTGCCCAAAAGCCAAGTGTTTGACTTTATGCGCGTTTATTAACGTCATATTCACAAGCCATAAGATATAATTCACTGTAGCTTGCTGCCTATTATAGCAATAGTCAGCGTTAATATCCGTTACCAAATGTTATAGACCGCACAATCTGTATAGCCACGAGATATTTTTTACTGACTAGTCACACCTGTCTTATAGCCGTAAGCTACCAGCGTTAAGCTCACGATTGGGTCGAGCAATATAACCATAGTAGTATAACCAAAGCAACCGAACCAAAAGTCCAAAACAGATTGACCAAACCATCACTACTTACTTGACGGAATGACTCTATGAGCGCCACTAATCAATCAAACTTTCTATCAGCCACTCAGTCGACAACCGATCATCAGTGGGTGCTCGCCAGTAATAATAAAGGCAAACTGGCTGAGTTTCAAAGGTTGTTTGCAGAAGCGAGCTTGGATGTCACTATCGTACCGCAAGGTCAGCTCGATATCGAAGATGCGATTGAGGATGGTCTAAGCTTTGTAGAGAACGCCATTATCAAAGCACGACACGCCAGCCGTATCAGCGGATTGCCTGCCATTGCTGATGATTCAGGCTTATGCGTTCCTGCACTGGGTAATGCCCCAGGTACCTACTCTGCTCGCTATGCGGGCGAACACGGCAATGATAGCAAAAACAACGCCAAGCTCATCGCTGATTTGCAGCCTATTCGTAGACAGCAGTCGGATAAAGCGGTGCAAGGTATGTTCGTTTGCGTACTGGCAATGGTGCGACATGCCGATGATCCGTTGCCGATTATCGCACAAAGCTTATGGCATGGTGAGATTTTAGAAGCGCCGCACGGCGATGGCGGTTTCGGCTATGATCCATTGTTTTGGCTACCCAACTTGCAAGCGAGTGCGGCAAGCCTAAGCGCGGCTGACAAAAACCGTATCAGTCATCGTGGTCAGGCAATTAAGCAATTATTGGCACAGCTGCCTTTGTAGATCAGCCTAAAGCTTCTAGTCGATTCCATTTAGCGCTTTGACTGCTCATGCGGATACAAGGCAATCAAAGGAAATCGAGCGCAAATTGTTCTTTAAGTGAGATTGACGATGTAGCAGATTCAAAGCGGATTGACGATAAAGAGATAATTTTTACTTTAATAAACAGATAGATTATACTGTTCTACTTTTAAAATTTTGCTGAAAGCCGTTATTTGTCTGTATAATTCACCAAAAAGCGTTATTATGCGGACTATTTACGGTTTATGATTGATATTTGATAGCCTTTATAATATCGGCAATTTCACAGCTTCGTACTCTTTAGTGCCAAAGGCGATTGCTTGGCACTGACTGCGAGATTGCAGGCTATCATGCATTGTCCCCTATTTATTCCAATGGCAACGCCTAGTACATGCCCATATGTTGAGGCACGGTTGTCTATTACCATTTAACTCCAAGTACTATTAAATCAAACGTACTATTTAATCCTAAAGGTGTAATGAACATGGCTACAGATTTACAAGTCACAACCAACAAGCTATCTAATAAAGAAACCCAGCTAACGGTTAAAGTGCCCGTTGAAAAAATTCAAAACAAAGTTGAAGGTCGTATTCGTCAAGTGGCGAAAACTGCCAAAATTGACGGTTTCCGTAAAGGCAACGTTCCTATGTCACACATCCGCTCTCAGTACGGTGCTGGCATTCAACAAGAAGTCATCAACGATGTGATCCGTGATACGGTTTTTGAAGCGATCAAATCTGAAGACATCCGCGCGGTTGGCATGCCTAACATTGATGATGTAAAACTTGAAGATGACTTCTTGGTCTATCAAGCCACTGTCGAAATCTTCCCAGAAGTTGACGTGCAAGGTATCGATGAAATCGAAGTTGAGCGTCACACTGCCCAAGTGAGTGACGAAGACGTTGACACCATGATCGAAAACCTACAAAAACAACGTGAAGAGTTCGTTGAGAAAAAAGGCATGGCGGCAAAAGACAACCAAGTGACGTTTGATTTTGAAGGCTCAATCGACGGCGAAAAATTTGAAGGCGGCTCAGCGGAGGACTTCAAACTGGTGATCGGTAGCAACCAGATGATCCCAGGCTTTGAAGCGGGTATCAAAGGCATGAAAGCTGGCGAAGAAAAAGTCATCGACGTGACCTTCCCAGAAGATTACCAAGCTGAAAACTTGGCTGGTAAAGAAGCACAGTTCAAAATCAATGTAAAATTGGTTGAAAAATCTAAGCTACCTGAAATCAATGAAGAGTTCCTAGAGCTATTCGGCGTGACCGAGGGCGGCGTTGAAAAACTAAAAGAAGACGTACGCAAAAACATGGAACGCGAAATCAAAAACGCTGCGCGTAGCCAAGTGAAGCAAGCGACTTTTGATGCCTTGCTAGAAAAGAACGAGTTTGACGTGCCAAACGCCATGCTAGAGCAAGAAATCGAGCGTCAGCGCAACATGATGATGCAACGTTTCTCTCAGCAGTTCGGTGCGAACGCTGATAGCTTCGATAAAGACATGCTGCCAAATGAGCTGTTTGAAGAGCAAGCGCTACGTGCGGCCCGTCTTGGCATCATCGTTGCTCGTATCATCGATACCAAAGGCTTAGAAGTGGATCAAGAGCGCGTTGAAACCTTCATCAAAGAAGCGGCTGAAAACTACGAAGACCCAGCGGAAGTGATCGAGTACTACACCAATGACAAGCAGCAGCGCGCTAACATTGAGTCTGTAGTACTAGAAGACCAAGTGGTTGATTATCTGATCGAGCAAGGCAAAGTCACTGACAAAGAAGTTAGCTACCAAGACTTGCTAGCCGCTCAGCAACAACAGCAGCAAGCAATGTAATTGATGCGACATGCTGTCTTTTTAGACACGCATTAGTCGGTTATCAAAACTAAAAATGCGCCCCCAGCCAAAAGACTGGGGGCGCATTTTTTATGGCGTTCTGGCATTTCAGTGGCAGCGCGATCTAGTACTAAAGTCATCAATACATATAAGGTGCTTACAAAGACATCGCCGCCAAAGCCCCACGCCTACAAGTCAAAACATAAAGAGCGCGTTACACCAAAGCAGGCGCTAACACAGCCCCTACGCCCAATAACACTAATCCACGCTGTAGCCACAAGTTACCACCCAAGCGTTGTTGCAACTGCTGACTGATCAGCGTACCGACTGCATATAACGCCACCATAGTCACAAGCATGCCAGCGTAAAAGCCCAGCTGACCGCTCATACCAACGTTTGCTGGCACCTCCAGCGCATGCGCCATCCCATGAAACACAGCCAAACCACCAAAACCAAATAATGACAGCTGTTGCATACTGGGTGTGCGTGCTGGTCGCGTTTGCACTGAGCATGCGTCTTGTCTACTTTTAGAGCTCATTAAAATCATGGCCAATACGGCCACTGATAGTAATATGGCCATTTCCACAAACCCAGTTGCAGCGGCAAATCCCGCGCCCCCCATCAAAACGCTAGCAGTGCCTAATATCGCCCCCAAGGACAGCCCTGCTGTCAGTGACACCATACCTAGACGTTGTTTTTGCAGCCCATAAAACAACATGCCCATACCGACTGCCAAAAACAGATGATCCAGCCCCGTCACTGGGTGCATCAGCCCCGCTTGCAACGTGCCTACAAATGACGGCGCTTGCACTGTCGTTGAGTGAATATGTCCTGAGTGCGCCTGCGCTAACGACGGTAGCATTAGTAATGTCGCCAGCACAGTTGAGCCCGTCACGAGGCTACGAGCTGAGAGGGTTTGTGAAAAACGCGAACTTTTTGTATTTGCTGTCATGGGGTTTTCCTTATTATTCATATTCTAATGTTCGATGATCTTCGTTGGTGAAGCGCCGCTGACTAAGCGAGCATGCCGTGCTCTTTGATAAACGCGATGATCTCAGTGAGCCCATCACCCGTTTTCATATTGCTAAAGATAAAAGGTTTGTCGCCACGCATTTTTTTCGCATCGCGCTCCATGACGTCAAGCGAGGCGCCGACCATTGGCGCCAGATCGGTCTTATTAATAATCAGCAAATCAGATTTGGTAATACCTGGGCCACCTTTACGAGGTATCTTATCGCCTGCCGAGACATCGATGACATACAAAGTCAAATCAGACAGCTCTGGACTAAACGTCGCGGCCAAATTATCGCCGCCTGATTCGATGATAATCATCTCCAAGCCCTCAAAAGTCGCTTGCAGCTCAGCGATAGTGGTCAAGTTGATTGACGCGTCTTCACGAATAGCAGTATGCGGGCAGCCGCCGGTCTCTACGCCGCGGATACGCTCAGCTGGCATGGCATTGTTGCGCGTCAAAAACTGGGAGTCTTCTTTGGTATAAATGTCGTTGGTCACAACTGCCATATTGATCGTATCACGCAGGTTTTGGCAAAGCCGTAAGGTCAAAGCCGTCTTACCACTACCGACAGGGCCACCAATACCAAGGCGCAAACACGATAGCGCAGAAGGTGCGGGCTGGTTTAAACTGTCACTACCGGCCAGTGAGTCTGAGGTAGTTTGGGGGTGTTGCGGTTTGAGCGGGGTTAGAGACATGCTGGGCTCCTTAAACGGTTCATATGCGGTAAATATAAATAGGAACAACTATCAAACTATGAGCGAAATAACCGGCTGTATTGCTCCTCATGCATACTTGAGAGGATAGCCAGATTGGGTAAATTATTAGAAATATTAAGGCTTTTATAGAGGTCTTGACACAGCCGCTGACAGGCTTGATCTTCACTTGCAGCGAGCGTATCGACAATCTCTTGCGCCGTGGTTAAGTCCTCAAAGGCACGCTGTACCCTATCACTGAGCGTATCGACCTGCGCGCTAAGCTTACTCTGTAATTGCCACAGGATACGCTGACCTGCCATTTGTCCTAGCGGCACTGTCTTAACAGCAGCGAGCACCATATTCTCTAGTTGCGCAAATCCATAAGTGCTCATTGATTGCGCCATTGACAGTTGCCAGTGCTGAGTAATATGGGCGAAGAGCGGTAAAAACCCATCTTCAGGCACCTCCGTGGGTACGCCAAGATTCAGCACTTCGTTGAGCCACGCCACCATCGCTTGTGCCAGTTGCTGAGACTCAAGTACAAACTCTTTACTCTCTAAGCTGGCATGATAGTCGTGTGCCAAACTCGCGGCCAGCGCGTCATGACCTTGACTCAGCGCTTGCATGATCAGCCCCAATATGGGCAGCTCGTAGCCAATGACGGCAAGCTCTAGGTAGTCCTGCATGAATACAAGGGTACTGGCTTCATCAAAAATAACCCCTGACTCAATCGCTGCCTCCACACCTTGTGAATAGGTATAGCTACCAATAGGTAAATTGCTGGATGCCAGTATTAGCAGCCGTCCGAGCTGATCGGACTGATGTGACTGAGCACTGTTACCAACCATCATTTAAACTGGCCTACAGGCTCATCAGGATGGCTATGTCCGTGACGGCTCTCATGGCCTTGCTCATGCTTATGACTGTGTGAGGTACTGTGCGGATGACTATGCGCGTCGCTACTTAAATGAGAGTGCGAATGCCCTTGGCCTGACTGATAGGCGCCCGTCTCAGGCTCGAATGGGACTGACGTAGACTCGGTGTGTAGACCAAGATTTTCGAGCATTTGTGCCAGAACATGATCGTTTTCAAAATATAGCGCATACCCTGCATCACCCTGATCAAAACTGTGATTAAACATGAGTGGCACATGACGATTGCCCAAATGATAAGCGCCTTTCATTAATAAAAACTCATCATCAGCCGTTACCTTGGTTACGGCTTGCGGCTTGGCGATGATTTGCATCAGCTCGCCTGTCGCACTGATTAGGACATCATCTCCTTTTAATACGCCTGTACGAGGCAAGTCAACACCAACTGCCTCACCTGAGACTGTCATGGCTCGAAAGCGAGAATGCTGACGGGTATCAAAATCTAGCAGTAGGTAGTCATCGGCTTGCTGCTGTTCTGCTAATTGTGCTTTTTGAATGTCGCTAACCGTACTTAAACGGGTGTTAAATATTTTCATAAATAGGCTGCTCTACTGATTGTGGCTCAAATTATTGGTCAATAATACGGACAGTAAAGGGGCTAGAGATGAAGGCAAAACCTCACCTAAAAAATCCGTTGTACATCGTTTTTAGCCTCGCCTTTAACATCGTTTTTAACATTGACTGTAGATATGAGTGTCTAAAAAAGATATAAGTGTCTAAAAATTAGAATAAAAAATAACGCTGTGCCATGGGGAGTACGTCAGCTGGCTCACACGTAAGCGTCTCACTATCTGCACGTACTTCATAAGTCTCAGGATTGATGTCCATATCAGGGCAGTAACTGTTAAAGCGCATATCGCTTTTGCGAATGTCACGGATACCGTGTACTGGCTGGATGACTTTGTTCAGCCCCAGCTGTTTATCCACTTGCTTGTCTATGGCAGCTTGCGACATAAAGGCAATACTGGTTTGGGCAACCGATTTTGGATACGTGGCAAACATGGCGCGATAATGCACAGGCTGAGGTGTGGGAATAGAAGCGTTAATATCGCCCATCGGTACCGCAGCGATAAGCCCGCCTTTGATGAGGCATTCTGGTTTCACCCCAAAAAACTTGGGCGACCATAGCACCATATCGGCCCATTTACCCACTTCGATAGAGCCAACCATATCGCTAATACCATGAGTAATCGCAGGGTTTATCGTGTATTTCGCGATATAGCGTTTGATGCGAAAATTATCATTGTCCGCGCTGTGATCGTAGTCTGTTAGCGTGATGTGCTGGTTTTGCTGCTCAAGATCAGCGGTTGCATCTGGGGCAAGGTGACCGCGTTGAACTTTCATTTTGTGCGCGGTCTGCCATGTGCGAATGACCACTTCGCCTACCCGTCCCATCGCTTGTGAGTCACTACTCATCATCGAGATCGCGCCCAAATCATGCAAAATATCTTCTGCGGCAATGGTTTCTTGCCGAATACGACTCTCAGCAAACGCCACATCTTCGGCGATAGCAGGGCTCAGATGATGACAAACCATCAGCATGTCGAGATGCTCATCAATGGTATTGACAGTATAGGGACGAGTGGGATTGGTCGAGGATGGCAAAACATGTGACTCGCCAATCGCCTTTAGGATATCAGGTGCGTGACCACCGCCCGCGCCTTCGGTATGAAAAGTATGAATACAGCGGTTTTTAAAGGCGGCAAGCGTGCTCTCAAGATAGCCACTTTCGTTTAGCGTATCGGTATGAATGGCGACTTGGACGTCATACTGATCAGCGACGCTTAAACAGTTATCAATGGCTTGCGGGGTTGTACCCCAATCCTCATGGAGCTTAAGCCCGACGGCACCTGCTTCTATTTGTTCCGCAATCGGCATAGGCACACTCACATTACCTTTGCCAAGTAGGCCAATATTCATGGCGATACTGTCCGTGGATTTTAGCATCGAACCAATGTGATAAGCCCCCGGTGTGCAAGTGGTGGCAAGCGTTCCTTGCGCAGGTCCTGTACCACCGCCAAGCATCGTGGTTACCCCTGACATAAGGGCGGTCTCACACTGTTGGGGCGCAATAAAGTGAATATGACTATCGACGCCGCCTGCCGTTAGGATTTTCCCTTCACCAGAGATAATCTCGGTAGCACCGCCAATAGGAATGTCGATGGCAGGCTGGATATCAGGGTTACCGGCTTTGCCAATGGCGCTGATACGGCCATCTTTGATACCGATATCTGCTTTGTAGATACCCGTGTGATCCACCACCAAGGCATTGGTAATGACAGTATCGGCGACTTCTGCACCCAGCAGTTGTCCTTGACCCATGCCGTCACGGATGACTTTGCCACCACCAAACTTGACTTCTTCACCTTTGATTTCAGGGGACTTGCTGATACTTTCACCACGTTGCAGCGCCTCTATTTGGTCAGTAGCAGTGTCTTTGTGACTGGTCAAATCAGCCTCAACTTGTAGCCAAAGCTCGGTATCAGCGAGACGCACTTTATCGCCTGTCGTAGGACCAAAATGCTCAGCATAAATACGTCGACTTACTTGCTTCTGCGAGGTGGTCGCTTTTTTATCGAGGACCTTATCTGTTGCCTGCTCTGGTTTGACCGCGCCCATCACCCGCCCAGCAAAACCATATACGGCCTGCTTGCCAGCATAAGCCACCAATTCTACTTCTCGTGACTGTCCCGGCTCAAATCGTACCGCCGTACCAGAGATGATATTGAGACGATAGCCACGGGTCTGCTCTCTCTCAAAACTCAAGGCATCATTGACTTCATAAAAGTGATAATGCGAGCCGATTTGAATGGGTCTATCACCCGTGTTGGTGACACTAAGCGTCTGTACGGGTCGCCCTTGGTTTAAGATAATATCGCCATCTTGAATCTGGTATTCGCCTGCTTGCATGAGAGCCGCCTTATTTCGGAATGGTCATTTCGGTGATAGATTTCAGTGATAAGCAGTGCTATACGATGGGATTGTGCACCGTGACGAGTTTAGTACCATCGGGAAAAGTCGCCTCGATTTGTACTTCATCCACCATCTCGGCCACGCCTACCATGACATCATCAGCAGACAGATACTTGGCCCCCTCACTCATCAATTCAGCGACTCTTTTGCCATCCCTTGCGCCTTCCATGAGTAGCATACTGATATAGGCAATGGCTTCAGGATAATTAAGCTTAACCCCGCGATTTTTGCGGCGCTCAGCAACCATGCCAGCAGTGAATAGCATGAGTTTGTCTTTTTCGGTTGGTGTCAGGTGCATGGATACTCCTTATTATATTTATCATTGCATCGTCGCAGATTGAGAGGTTTTGGCACGTTAAATACGACTGTCTGTCGGCAGCCAACATAAACTTAGGTGTCCCAAATACGCGGGCGGCAAGGCTCAAGCTGCCACCAATGCTCACGTAAGACCTCTCTGAGCTGATAAAAAGCTTCAAAACAGCCGCGCACATCTGAACCAATATAACGGACATTCACCGCTTGGCAGTTGTGAGTACAATAGACGGGCAGTTCAGCTTGAGCGATGACTTGGCGCAACGCCACGACGGTATCGTCTAAGTAGTAGGTTAATGCCTGTTTGGTGGTCGCTTGAGCAGCCTTAGTTGACTGCGTGGTTTGGGAAGCCGATCGTGCGTGATCGTCACGCAGCTTACTCAAGCTTGGTACTGCCCAGAATGATCCGTAAATGTGCTGACCTGCTAACCCCAAATCTGACGTAAACCAGCGACTTTGGGCAGGCTGCGCCACACGCTCAGCTACAATTACTTTGCCTTCTCGATAGATATTTAACCCTGTATGGTAATACCCTTGCAAAAACTGCTCGTCGTAAGCTTGCCGCCCAAACACGCTAATCTCCCATGTCATGAGGCTAGACGAGTCTTTTAAATCAAAGCGACTTGTCGCATGCATATTGGCATCGTTATAAATGATACTCTCTTGTGGCAGCCATTCTAAGCGAGCATGTGCCGCAAGCGTGGCTTGCACATCTTGGCTTGCATAGGTAGAGGTATCGTTTTGAGCCTCACAGAGCTGGCCATCTTCAGGGTCATCTATAATGGCCTCACCCTCTAGCGCCGCGTTTGCATCGAGGTTGAGCTGGGGTTCTGAGCGACGCGACAAGCGTTTTGTTTTTTGGCTGACACTGTCTTTGCCATACCATTTACCCGCCCCTGGGGTGGTGATGACAGCATGGCTATCTTGATCTAAACGCAAGTCGATGGTCAGTATGTCACCACCAGCTATACCTGCTGGCGGATACAGCATCAGTATGTGGCAAATCTCTTGCTGAACACTAGGCTCAGGATATAAGGGCCGCTGTACCATTAAAGCACCCGTGTGCTTGCGATGATACAGACGCGTCTTCAGGCCAGTGGCAGTCATACTGTTGGTAGTATCTGTGCGTTTAACAGTGTCAAAACTTAATGCTAAAGAAGAAGCCCAACTCATTTTATATACTCAGTTACTCAATTATTTAATCAAATACGGACTAACATCTGTCAATGGTCATAGCTGCCCCATCACCACAGACATCTGATTCATCAATGCCATTAATTGTCCTTATCCATACAATGTTTATGCCAACTTATGTACACCCCTATCAAGCGCTACTATGAGCAAGCCTTAAACTAATGATATTGCATAGATTTTGGCTATACATATTTTTCACTCAGCACCCAATTTGTTTTAATATCCCTTCAAAAACTGTTCAGCGATACGAATATTTTTAGAGTCATACTTTTCTGCACCAAAACTGCACAATGCACCCCTATGGCTGCACCATCTTTTACCATTTTCTCTATTTTTGCTATCCCGTCATATCAGCTACAATAATCAGCAGCAGCAAGATATTTAAGCCAGTAGATTGCCGTTATCAGGCACTCCTTGATGATAGAACCTAAAATTCTCGGACGCTTTGTTAAGGCATTTTTATTGGCGGCTTATGGGCTATCTTTATGAGTAGTTTATAGATAACCCCCTTGATAAACGTGTACAGACGCCTTATTAATAGGGAGTCACTCATGTTATTAATAGAAAGTCATTTTTCACATGAAAAGATTACTATTGCCCCCATAAAAAAGTTACCATTGGCTCAACTATTTTTAGCGGCCTCTAGGTCATACCATGGACTCTAGTTGGTTTTATTAACGAGCGGCAGTATTTATAATGATAAACACCAATAAAAGCTTCGCCGTTTGCTGACCTTTCGCCCTTTATCTTATGTACTTATAAACAGGACATTTTTATGACAGATTATGATCGCATCACTGCCAATCCACATTTCGATATGCTAATGAGTGCGCACAATGAAGTGCAAAACACACAAGCTGCCTTAGTCCCGATGGTCGTTGAGCAATCATCACGCGGTGAACGCTCTTTTGATATTTTCTCACGCCTATTGCGTGAGCGTGTGATCTTTTTGACCGGTCAAGTCGAAGACCACATGGCCAACCTCATTGTCGCCCAGCTGCTATTCTTAGAAGCTGAAAACCCTGACAAGGACATTCACTTGTATATCAACTCGCCAGGCGGTTCAGTGAGTGCGGGATTGGCCATTTTTGATACCATGAACTTTATCAAGCCTGAAGTGTCAACCATCTGTATGGGCGGTGCTTATAGCATGGGTTCATTCTTGTTGGCCGCAGGTCAAAAAGGCAAGCGCTATTCACTCGCCAACGCGCGTGTGATGATTCACCAACCATCAGGCGGCGCACAAGGCCAAGCAACGGACATCGAAATCAATGCACGCGAAATTCTAAAAACCCGTGCTCGCTTAAATCAGATTTTAGCTGAACGTACGGGGCAGCCAGTAGAGAAGATCGAAAAAGACGTTGAGCGTGATTTTTGGTTAGATGCGCAAGAAGCAAAAGAATACGGTTTGGTTGACGAAGTATTAGAGCGTCGCCCTGACTCTTTATAATATTGAGATAAAAACCTTGTTAAGCATCGAATGCCTTGGCGTATAAGCGCTGGCATTCGTGTTAACCATTAGAATATTTTTAAGCGTTAAATTTTAGGAGCGCCTTTTATGGCAGAAGATACTACCCCGCATTGCTCGTTTTGCGGCAAAGCCAAAAGCGATGTACAGCAGCTGATTGCTGCTGACGATGCCAATATCTGTAATGAATGTATTGAGCTGTGTACCGATTTAATCGCAGACAGTGCTGAAGACGGTGATGACGATAGCGACATTGATACCTCATGGGTCAATAAAAAGCTACCAACGCCAAAAGAGTTGCGCGCCAAGCTTGATGAGTATGTCATCGGTCAAGACGCTGCCAAAAAAGCCCTGTCTGTTGCCGTTTATAACCATTATAAACGCTTAAAAGTGAGTCAAACGTTAGCCAGTGACAGCAAAAAAGCCAAGATCGGTGCTGACGATGCGATGGTCGAGTTGGCCAAAAGTAATATCTTACTGATCGGTCCAACCGGTTCTGGTAAGACACTGCTTGCGCAAACGCTAGCGCGTCTACTTGATGTACCCTTTGCCATGGCTGATGCCACGACTTTGACCGAAGCGGGTTATGTCGGTGAAGACGTTGAAAACATCGTGCAAAAACTGTTGCAAGCATCAGACTATGATGTGAGCAAAGCTGAGCAAGGCATCATCTACATTGATGAGATCGATAAAATCAGCAAAAAAGGCGACAACCCTTCTATCACCCGCGATGTATCAGGTGAAGGCGTACAGCAAGCCCTGCTAAAACTAATCGAAGGTACCGTTGCTGCCATTCCACCGCATGGTGGTCGCAAGCATCCACAGCAAGAGCTTATCCAAGTGGATACCAGCAACATCTTAATCATCGTTGGTGGCGCGTTTGCCGGTCTTGATAAAGTCATTCAGCAGCGTACGGAAAAAGGCGGTATTGGCTTTAACGCGGATGTCAGCTCAAAAGATGACAGCCGTCGCAGCTCAGATTTGCTGCAGCAAGTTGAGCCAGAGGATTTGATCAAATTTGGTCTGATTCCTGAGCTGATCGGTCGTTTGCCTGTGCTAGCTGCCCTACAAGAGCTTGATGAGGAAGCGTTAGTACAAATTCTCACTGAGCCCAAAAACGCTCTGGTTAAGCAATATAAGTATCTCTTTGATATGGAAGGCGCTGAAATCAGTTTCACTCAAGAAGCGCTTGATGCGATTGCCAAAAAAGCCATGGAACGCAAAACAGGTGCTCGTGGTTTGCGTTCTATCGTAGAAAACGCCCTGCTTGAGACGATGTATGAGCTTCCTTCTATGAAAGACGCCAAAACCGTCATGGTTGATGCAGAAGTGATTAATGAAGGTAAAATTCCAAAAATTGCTTAATTTTTTATTGAGTTAATATAGCCAGCTATTATTTACTGGCTATTAACATACAAGAAGCGTCTGGCATCCTGTGCTCAGACGCTTTTTTTGTGTCTGCCTTGGCGGCTGTTTAGTAATTATAAAATGACAGCAGCGTTTATCAATCGCCACCAGTCATGCATACCATTCATGCTAAGGTAGATAGCCTGTCACGCTCGTTTTTGGCTTATATGCTCCATCGCATGTGGCCTATATGAATACCGATTATTAATAAGACAAAGGATTGTTTATTATGTTTAACCATGTCACTGCTATGGCGTCTTCGTTACGTCAACACCTGCCCTTTTATACACCCAATAGACAAAATAACGACATTACCCCTTATTACCGTGACCATGTCGCTGCTATCACTGGCGCAGGATCTGGCATGGGGCGCGAGCTGGCGATTCATTTGGCACAAATGGGCTGCCATGTTGCGCTCTCTGATATCAACAGTGAGCAGCTGACTGCGACCAAACAGTTACTCGTCGGTTACGATATTAAAGTCACAACGACCGTACTGGATGTTTCAGACAATAAAGCCGTGCAAGCTTGGGCTGATAGCGTGATGAGCGATCACGGCAAAGTAAATTTTATCTTTAATAATGCAGGCGTGGCACTGTCTTCAACGGTAGAGGGCTGTAGCATTAGCGAGCTTGAGTGGGTGATGGACATCAATTTTTGGGGCGTGGTTTATGGCACCAAGGCGTTTTTACCCTTAATCAAGAACAGCGTCAAACAAAGCGAAGTGACGAGTGATAGTAGTGATGGGAGTAAGGACAGCAAACCGCGCCAGTTTGCTGAACATGGTCATATCATCAATGTCTCAAGTTTATTTGGTCTGACCGCCCAACCATCGCAGTCTGCCTATAATTCGAGCAAATTTGCCGTCCGTGGCTTTACAGAAAGCTTGCGCCAAGAGTTAGAAATACAGCACTGCGGCGTTTCAGCGACCTGTGTCCATCCAGGCGGTATCAAAACCAATATTGCTAATAATGCACGCGGTAATGACAGCGTCAGTGATATTGGTATGCACACTGGTGACAAAGCCATTAAAAGTTTTAACAAGCTGTTGAAATTCGATGCCAGCGACGCAGCTTGGATTATTCTGCATGCGGCAGCGACCGACCAGCCTCGCTGTTTGATTGGCAATGACGCCAAAATGGTTGACGCGGTACAACGAGCATTCCCCTCACATTACAGTCAAGTGCTAAATGGCGTCAATAAGGTAACTCGTAAATTAAAACCGCATCGCAGTAAGAAGCGCAGTGATAAGCCGAGTCCTGCATCATAAATATCTGTGTTTGTTACTATGTTTGCTAATAGTCTCTTACCACAAAAAAGCCCTACTATTTAAAATAGCAGGGCTTTTTACACAGTAAGTTGCCAGTAATGAGCATTCAAGTTAGGCGAAATGCTAGAGGGTTATCGTTAGTTCAGAATCAAAGTGGTACATCCGTTAATGGTGTTCTACTGGTATAAATTTTCCTCGCTGGTTGTTCGCAAGCGTGACAGATGCTTCATAAAATTCATACCAACAGAACGGTCACCTTTTTACAGTGAACCGACTATATTAAATTAAGGCAATTTCATATCACCAGCGACCAACCAGCCCATACGGCGCATCACGTAAGCCACTGTGCCAGCAATAATAGCCGGCAAAACAAACATCAATAAAACAATGGCTGTCCATAACTGTGTCGTACTCATCATTCCTTGCGATGCTTCAATGATGCCAAACACCCCAACCAATCCAGCAGTACCCATACCTGCACCTGTCGCCGTACAAGCTAGCCCAAAACCTACTGTTGCGATAGGCCCAACGATGGCGCTGGCGATGACCGCAGGTAATAGAATCAATGGCTTTTTAAGCACATTAGGGATTTGCAACATACTGGTGCCCAAACCCTGAGATATCACGCCACTAACACCATTGTCTTTAAAACTTGCGATAGCGAAACCAATCATATGCGCAGCACAGCCAACGACTGCCGCCCCACCCGCTAATCCCCCAAGCCCAATAGCGATACAAATAGCGGCGCTCGACGTCGGTAGTGTCAATAAAATACCAACCACGACTGCAATGACGATACCCATTAATAACGGCTGTAATTCAGTGGCAGCATGGATACCTTGGCCAATCGCAGCCACAGCCGCGACGATAGGCGGATTAAGTAGGGCACAGACCAATAGAGCAATGCCGCAGACCACAAGAGGCACCAATAAAATATCTAATTTGGTCCTACCAGCCACCCACGTACCAGCGCGATAGGCAAATACGGAGGTCAAATACGCCCCTATCGGATTACCAGGTAAAGCCATAAATGTCGCAGGCCCACCCACTTGCGGCGTAAACAGAGTCCCCGCCATCAGCGCTTCAGAATGAGCACCCAGCATACCCGCCACCAAGCAGCTGAGCATGACCAGCGTTGGCGCTTTTAGATAATAAGCAATCCCAACGCCGATACCAGCACCCATTAGTACTGATGCAAGCTTGCCCACCGCTACCAATGCTGGAAGATCTAACCAGCCACCGATTTGCGAGATGATAAGACCGGCTATCAAGGTGACAAATAGCCCTAATGCCATGCCAGTAAACGCATCGATAAAATACTTCTGAAAAAATGATTTTATAGTACCAGCCGGCGGTGTTACTAAGTTAGATACAGTCATAGCCATACTCTTTATGGAAATTTTGATAAGACACACTATACCAAAGGAATCAAACCACTCTCCTAAAAATAAGAGACAAAAAAAGCGTCATTGCGACGCTTTTTCTATTATTCACAAACCACTAAATTTATCAAAAGCCACTCTGTCTAACGGCGCTGTTCAACGATAATAGAATCAATACCGTTATTTTGCAGGCGCTGCTGGGCAGTGGTAACTGCTTGACGACTATTCATCGGACGTGAGATTACCTGATAAATGGGCAAGCCATTACCCGTGGTATTTTTAACCACCCGCGCGTCGACCCCAGCCATCAGCACTTGCGCTCGGCGGCGATCGGCTTCATCTGCATCACCAAAGCTATTGATCTGCAAAATGTAAGTGGCAGCAGGTTTAGCGGCCTGAACGCTCGCCGTACCTGCACCTGCGTTGTTTGTCCGATTGGCTGAACTGCCACCGCTACTCGCCGGCGTCGAACCATCATAGGTCGCATCTTCTTCCACGATCACGATATCATCGCTGCTACTGGTCGCCGCATTGTTACCACGGCTAGGCTCAATCGTGGTACTTTCGCCGATACCAAAGTTACCCGCATCGTCATTACTGGCTGACGTATCCTCAGGTTGGGTAACAACCACGTCAGGCTCGAAGTCACCAATGTCACCTATTTGATCGTTATCCATCTCAGCAATGTCTTCATCAGGAATAGTGGCCATTTCTTGATTGGGCAAGATATCATAAAACTCATAATCGCCATTATCAGTATCCGTATCGACGCGTGGTTCTACCTGTCGATCATTTTCAGCGGCGCTGTCAGCTGGACTGAAATCAAACAATGGGGATAGGTATATAAATACCCCGATCATAAGGGTCAATATCGCCCCAACAAACATCCACAATAAGCCTGACACGCTACTCGATTTGCGCTTTTCAGTCGCACCTTTAGGTTTTTTGGCTAGCATGGATCTGGTTCTCCCTACTGAATCTAACTGTTATCAATTTATTGCTCTCAAGCGTCTATTTATACTACATGCTAGACGGTGCAGACAACCCTAATAAACCAAGGCCATTGGCCAATACTTGCCTGACCGCTTTAGACAAACGCAGACGCGCTTGCATCAAGTCCATCTCGTCTGTACTTGGCGTCTCACCTGAGGTCAAGCTCACTGGCAAGATGCGATTGCTGTCGTACCAGCCATGGAACAAAGCAGCCAAATCTTTTAGATAGTTGGTCAACACATGCGGCTCATAGCCGGTCGCGGCGCGTAGTAACGTTGCTGGATACCCTGCTAGCAGTTTAATCAACTCATCTTCGTTGGGGGCGCTGAGCAAGTTTTGCTGCTGCAAACCAATCGTATCGTCTACCACAAAACCACTGTTTTGTAGTTTTTCTAACACTCGGCAGACGCGCGCATGTGCGTACTGAATATAATAGACTTGATTGTCTTTACTTTGTGATTTGGCAAGCTCCAAATCAAAATCAACATGTACTTCAGGCTTACGGGCCACATAATAAAAACGCGCCGCATCATTACCGACTTCCTGACGCAGTTCACGTAAGGTGACGAACTTGCCTGAACGTGATGACATTTGAACCTTTTCACTACCGCGCCATAGGGCTACAAACTGCACGAGCACCACATCTAAACGCTCAGCATCGATACCGAGGGCTAATAAAGCCGCTTTTACTCGTGGGACGTAACCATGGTGATCGGCACCCCAAACATTAATGACTTTATCAAAGCCACGGTCAAACTTATTCTTATGGTAAGCAATATCAGAGGCAAAATAAGTAGATTGACCGTTGGCACGGCGTACCACTCGGTCTTTTTCATCACCAAAATCGGTCGACTTAAACCAAATATTGCCGTCTTTTTCGTACAGATAGCCTTTGTCATCTAAGACTTTTAGGACAGGCTCGATCTCGCTATCAATAGACCTTTCGCTAAACCAGCACTCGTAGCTCACACCAAAGTCATTTAAATCATCTTTAATATCGGCCAAAATACTACTCAATGCTGCATTTAAAAACAGCTCATAGCCAGCACCAAGCAGCGCTTTACTGTTGGCAATCAGACCATCAATGTGCGCTTCTTTATCACCTGAGAGCAATGTTTTTTCGCCATCAGCATTTGTCTCAAACTGCGCATCTGCTGGCACGCCTTGAGCAATTTTAGCAAAGCTGTGGACATAGCTATCACCATGTTGCGCTTTTAGCGTTTGGGCGATATCACTGACATAGTCGCCTTGATAGCCATTGACTGGGAACGTTACCTGCTCACCACTTTGCTCTAAATAACGTAAATACGTACTGGTCGCCAAGATATCCATTTGGCGGCCCGCGTCATTGACATAATACTCACGCGTAACGTCATAACCAATCGCCTCTAGCAAGTTTGCCACACTCATACCAAATGCGGCACCGCGTCCATGACCGACATGCAGACTAGACGTAGGATTGGCAGAGACAAACTCCACTTGTATCTTTTGCCCATCAAACTGGTCGCTTAAACCAAAACGATCTTGCAAGGTAAAGATATCATCTAATACAGCAAATTTGGCTTCAGCATTTAAAAAGACATTAATAAAACCTGGGCCTGCGATTTCTACTTGGCGAATGTCTTGATTTTTGGGCAGGGCGTTGACGATTTTCTCGGCGAGCTGGCGTGGATTGGCTTTGGCCGCCTTAGCAGCAGTCAGCGCGATATTACTGGCAAAATCACCATGACTAAGATCTTTAGTACGAGTGATTTGGCTGTTATTCTGCCAATCAGCCGGTAGCATGCCATCTGCCTGTAGGGTATGAATAGCATCATTAAATAAGGAGGCAAGTGTATCAATTTGGGTTTGTGACATAGGGTTTGAACTCAGTTAAATAAACAACAAAAACAAGACGGAATTTTGACGAATACGAGCAGTCGATAGCTGCTTATTATAATAGCGACCGACACTGTAGGGGATAAAATCATGCAAAAAGATAAGTAACCTGTAAATATAACAACCTTTGCGCTTTATTGCACCATTTGCCCCAAAATTAGCACTAAAATCTTACGGTTATGCTAGCTGACCTAAATCACTAGGCGAACCAAAAGACCTATCTATACGCTAACGCTGATGAAATCGGTACGAATAGACCAATACCAATACCGCCGGTTCGTACAGATAAATGAATCACGCTAATTGTAGCGTTACTGTTGCTCGCCCTTAGCAGCAGTTTATACCCGTTCGCTTCCGCGTTATAATGAACGTTTGTATTGGTCTTCTTAAAGATAGAAGATGCGTTACTACTTTTATAGGATTATGCCATGTTTGCTATTGCTGCCAGTACGATCACCAGTTGGGGACTGTATGTTTTATTACCCATCTTCATCGCGTTCTTATTTTTTATCATGTGGGATATCTCTAAAACGTCAGACGCTGGGCGCGCGGGTACTTTTTGGATTTTCTTAGCGCTGGGCGCAGGTTTTGTAGGCTTTTTGCTCAAGCTATTGCTAGAAGTCGCCTTTAAAAGATGGTTCATATAACCAGCAACCGCTACTCCTCGCCTTCTTTTTATTTAAACACGCTACTTATTAATACAAACGGTTTGCTTATTTTTTTGCGATGAGCGTTGCGCGCATCGGAGCAGGATAGCCTTCAATGGTCTTGGTTGCATCATTGGGATCTAAGAAATCTGCCAACGAATGATAACTCATCCATTCGGTTTTACGCTGCTCATGGGTAGAAGTCACGGCTACATCGACGCAGCGTACCTCTGTAAAACCAACCTTTTCTAGCCAGCCGATTAGCGCTGCTACTGATGGCAAAAAATACACGTTATTCATCTGGGCATAGCGGTCATGCGGTACCAGTACCGTATTGGCGTCGCCTTCAACCACCAAAGTTTCTAGCACCAGCTCACCACCTTTTACCAGCTGCCCTCTGAGCTGCTGTAAATGCTCAAACGGCGACTGACGATGATAGAGCACGCCCATACTAAATACAGTATCAAATAACTGGCTGTGCTCAGGCAGTGCTTCGAGCGGCACTGGAATATGATGGGTACGGTAACGGCCTGTGTCATGAGCGTCAGCGCTACCGACAAAATGACGAATCGCCATAAACTGGTGATAAAATAAACAAGACGGATCAATGATGATGACCGTGTCCGCGCCAGCCCCTGCCATACGCCAGCCGTGATAACCAGAGCCGCCGCCCACATCTAACACGCGGCGACCTTTTAACGTGCCTAAATGCGGTGCGACCCGTTGCCACTTCCAATCACTGTGCCATTCCGTATCTATAAATATTGGCTCGCTTTTTTCGCTATTATTTTGACTGTTATTGGCCTGACTACGACCAATCTGAAAAGGCCCTTTGCGCCATGGCATCAACTGTTTTAACAACGCAGTGGTTTGTTTGCGCTCAGAGTCCGTCAGCGCCGCTTCAATCGTCAGTATGTCAATATCTAAATTGACTTTATCAATCGTTAAGTCTGGCAAACGTGCGACCGATGCTTGATAAGCAGGCGCATGAGCATAGTTGGCCTTATCCTTGATATCATTCAACCACGTTGGCAGTTGTGTGAGCCATTTATAAGCACTCGGCTGCTGCTGAGCCAGTTCTAATAGGGTTAAATACAGTTCGCGTTCGGCGTGAGTGATGGTGTCGTTGAGCATAAAAGCAGATACCGTATGAATCAAAAGAGAGTGTGAAAGGGGTTTTTAAAAAGCGACGTGATATATAAAGGTCACGTCAGCACTATTTAAACGCCACAATCGACACAAAGTTTAAGAACTGAAACCACGTCAAATGACGAGCAAAACCAACTTGATCAAGTCGCGCGTGATGCTCATCTAATGTGTCGGTAATAAGGACGTTTTCTAGCGCATTACGTTTGCCGCTAATTTCCATCTCAGTATAGCCATTGGCACGCTTAAAGTCATAATACCGCTCAACCAACCACGCATCGTATTGCTCATCAAACGCATGGGTCTTTTCAGTGAGCACCAATATCCCGCCCTCGCTTAACGCGGCATAAATTTTCTCTAACACCGCCACCCTATCAGCGACTGGCAAAAACTGTAACGTCAAGTTTAAAATCACCATGTCGCACGGCTCAAACTCAACATCGCGAATATCCGCTGTCATGACTTCTATATCATGCGCAGGATAGTTATCACTTAATAAGGCGGTTGCTTCAGTCGTCATAGCGGGTGAGATATCAATCGCTTTGATCTGTAAATCTTGTGGGTCAAACTCGCCAGCCAGCGCCATACTGGCGGCGCCCAATGAACAGCCCAAGTCATAAATTCGGCTGACACGCTGACTGCTATCGCTCTGTTGGCGATACTTACAGTGACGACGGGCAAATATGGGCAGCATGGCTAATACCTGCCCATAACCCGGAACACTACGACGAATCATATCGGGAAAACACGCCACCACTTGCTCATCAAAGGAAAAACGCGCGGCCTTATCCAGTGGCGTGGTAAACGGTTTGTCGAATAAGGTATCATGTTTAACGGTAGCAGGATTGGACTGGCTCATGGGGCGACTCTTTCTTTGAAAATAAAACTGAAGTTAGGAAGTAGGTATCAGTGTTGCTTAACGCTATTAATCGTTCTGTAAAAGCTTGCGAAGATAGCAAAAGCCCATTATAACATTACTGTTTGTTACTTAGCGCTAGCAGATGCCCTGCTAAGCTAAAGAGGTCTTGCTGAGTGTACGAATCATACTCAACCCGTGTTATATACTTATAAAAATAGGAATAAATTATGCAAACCATTATATTAGGTGGCGGCTGCTTTTGGTGCACCGAGTCGGTATTTTTATCCGTGAAAGGTGTGCAGTCTGTGGTATCAGGCTATATGGGCGGCGATGCTGTCTCTGCTAATTATGAAGCCGTCTGTAGCGGTAACACCGGACACGTCGAAGTCATCAAAGTCGAATTTGATGAGTCTGTCGTCCCATTAGAAGTGATCCTTGATGTTTTCTTTGCGACCCATGACCCCACCACCATGGATCGTCAAGGTAATGATGTCGGCAGTCAGTATCGCAGCGTCGTCTTTTACACCGATGAAGACCAAAAGCCCACCATCGACCGCACGATTAACAAACTGCGTGACATGGGTATCAATGTCGTCACAGAAGTGCACCCTGCCCTTGAGTTTTATAAAGCAGAAGAAACCCATCAAGATTTCTTTAATAGAAATCCAGGTCAAGCCTATTGTAACTTTGCCATACCGCCAAAACTGGCCAAACTGCGCAAAGAATTTAGTCAATACATGGTCAGCTAAACGATTGACTGGACAAAAATATCATGTTTACTGGCAGCCAAACGCTTATACAATAGGCGTTTGGCTTTTTTGTGTTAAACATTCTTATATAAACCGTTATGATAACGGACTGAAAATCAAAGAATGACTTATGATAACAACACTTACTGATAGGCTTACATTATGAACCCTGAATTTTGGCAAAATCGTTGGCAAGAAAAACGCATTGGCTTTAATCAGTCTGAGGTCAATTCGCTATTAATAAAATATTGGTCAGCGTTAAATTTGCCAGCTAGTAGCCGCGTCTTTGTACCTTTATGCGGCAAATCAATTGATATGGTGTGGCTGTCAGCACAAGGTTATGACGTGGTGGGTGTTGAATTGGTTGAGTCAGCTGTGCAAGCGTTCTTTGCTGAACAAAACATCCAGCCCACCATATATCAGCATGCAGAAAATCCCGAGATTAAATGTTATCAAGGAGAGCTGGGAGATAGCGAGACTAAGCGAACTATTACCTTATGGGTCGCTGATATCTTTGCGCTGACCTCCACAGATATTGGCTCTATCGATGCGGTATATGACAAAGCAGCATTGATTGCCCTGCCAGCCGATATGCGTACACAATATAGTGAGCAAGTATGCCTGCTTAGCGGCACCGTCCCACAGTTGGTAATCACCCTTAACTATGATCAAAGTAAAAAGGATGGTCCGCCATTCTCTGTCAGCTGTGAACAAGTGCAGCAGTATTATGGCAGTCGTTATCAAATTACCGAGTTGGCACGTGAGCCTGCCGCTATTGGTTCTGCGCCTGACCTAACAGTTTCCGAGCAGGTTTGGTTATTGAGTGAGTAATAGGTAGATATAATCAATCCTAAATAAAACTGGCACATATTATGCCACGTGCGACTGGTATTGATTTCGCGTAGCATCGAGCGGCATAGGCACAGCACGCAAGGGCAATTAAATACCAGTAGCGCTGTACCTATTTTAACTTTTCAACTATAGTTTTCTATTATCAGACTTTTAAGAATTTGATACTGATTAAACGGCTATCTTTCCCAAAACTTCTCTGAATCTCACGGTAACGTCAGCTTATAGTAACCATTTATAACCGTGGTACTTCGTTCGCTTTTCTTTACTGTTTAGATTGGTTACTCTAAGTTAAAGTCATTTTTTCCTTCTTTACTTTCTACTACCTACTTTGATGTTTATAGGATATTTTCATGCGTTTGACTCCCCTCTCTACTTTATCGCTGCTTAGTATGGCTGTTAGCATCAGCCTTGCCAGTACTGCTCAAGCTGCTAGGCCACCAGCCCCAGACTTATCTAACGCTGAATTCCAACAATGTCTGGATGGCTTAAAAAATTCTAGCAAATTCCGCGGTGTCGATAGTTTTACCTTTAACAACTATCGTCCCAGCCAGCCTGATCCTAGCGTGATCCAATCACTCAACTATCAGCCGGAGTTTCAAAAAGACGTGTGGGATTATCTCTCAGCACTCGTGGATAAAGAGCGGGTCGAAGATGGTATTCGGGCGAAGCGTCAGTGGGGCGACACGCTCCGCCAAATTGAATCACGTTATGGGATAAAGGCAGAGCACGTACTTGGGGTTTGGGGAGTGGAGTCCAACTTTGGTCAGACACTGGGCAAAAAACCCTTATTTGAGTCCTTGGCGACCCTATCGTGTTTTGATCGTCGGCAAAGCTATTTCCAAGGTGAGTACGCCAACGCGCTAAAAATCGTGCAAAACGGTGATATTGCGCCAAGCGATATGACAGGCTCGTGGGCAGGTGCCTTTGGGCAGACGCAATTTATGCCAAGCACCTTTTTAGAGCTAGCCGTTGATTTTGATGGCGATGGTCGTCGTGATTTGGTGAATAGCGTGCCCGATGCGCTCGCCTCTACCGCTAACTTTTTAGACAAACGTGGCTATCGTACAGGCGAGCCTTGGGGATATGAAGTCAAGCTACCTAACGGCTTTTGGGCCGCCTCTAACCGCAAAGATAAAAAATCTATCAGTCATTGGCGCAATCAAGGTATCACGCTTGCCAACGGTAGCCCGCTACCTTACGACTTGAGCCGCGCAGGCTTATTGTTACCCGCTGGAATGGAAGGCCCTGCATTTTTGGTCGGCAAAAACTTTGACACGTTTTATTCGTACAATGCGTCAGAAAACTACGCATTGGCAATCGCCCACCTATCTGACTTAATCACGCGTGAAGACAGCAGCAAGACTGATTTTGTAACCGCTTGGCCAACAGATGATCCTGGTATCAGTCGCCAGCAAGCCAAAGATATTCAACAGGCATTGCTAAACGCCGGTTACGATATTGGCGGTGTTGATGGCATCATCGGTGATAATACCCGCACTGCTATCCAGCAATACCAAACTAGCCGCGGTATTTTTCCAGCCGATGGCCGTGCCGGGCAAAAGTTCTACCGCACTATCATAGGTAGCATGACTCCTAGCAGCTCACAATACGGTAATCAGTACGGCCAACCAGAAAATAGCCAGTCCTTGAATCCTGCCCCTGCCGATCGCATGGGACAACTGATCCAGCAACAAACGGCCAATCCTACTACTTACTCAACACAGCCCTCTGCTCAACCTTCACGCTCTGGCAACACACGCTATCGCCGGGTCACGGGTGCTGATGGTGTCGTAAAGCTTGTCCGTATCGATGAAGGTTTGTAGTACCCGATCGAACCAGTGATAAGTGCATTCATAGTTGCACCAAAAAGGCCACGCTAACCATAGCGTGGCCTTTTTATGAGCGTTATTTTCTAATATCACTTATCTAGCAACTTTAATATTTAAACCACAACGCTTCAATATACATTTAGACGATAGGGGGCGGATTTGGCTTGCCGTTATCACCATTCCAGTTTTCACGGGCTTTTTCATCTAAATCAGCAGGCGTTTTTGGTTCCCATTTGCCATTTTCTTTCCAAGTGGCATCGCCCCAATCTTCATCCTCTTCTTTTCTATCCATCTCTTTATATACTTGACTCGGATCGATGCCGCGACGTTTCATATCTGCCACTTGCTCTTCTAAGGTGTGAAACTGATCCGCATCATGCATAGATTTTTCTAGGCCATCAAGCTCTCTTTTTAACTCATCATTTTTAGCGTTACTCATTATGCGCTCTCCTTAATTGGTCAGTATGATTGTACGGTCTGTCTGGTTGTAATTTTAATATAAATGAGGCATCTCTATATTACTCGCTGCTTTATTCTATTATTACCAGTCTTGCTTAGATTCACAACCATTGACGCGTATGCTTTGTATTACAAAACGTAGTCATAGGCGCAGACGAGATTTTATAACCGATATGATGCTTAGCTTTATTAAGCGGGAGAAGCCCAACACCATTCGCATTCAATTTTGATGGTTAAGGTTAGATATCTTCATTACTTAATAGGTTTTTTGCATAAGCGGTCAATTTCCAAAGCTCTTGTGAGACTCGAGTACCGTAGGTGGTTAGCTGGATCCAACTTGCAGCCACCAGCTGGCGTTGCAGATTGTTTAGATCATCTTGGAAAATTTGGCAGCGTGAGACGGCGTGGACATTTGGCATGTCTTTTTTAATGTCTCGCTCAGCTTTTGATGCTATTAAGCGGTTAATAGCGTTTTGCAATCCATAACTGGAAAAGGGTGACGGAATGTTCATTAGTACCACCAATATCTCTCGCCACGTTAGCAGCATGGTTCTAGAGACGTCTGTTAAGTTGCCGCCTTCATAAGCTTGTGCGCTATATTTAACGTCAAAGGCTTCCATTAACACAATGGGTCTACTAACTTTATCTGCTATGAGTTCATCATCAGCGTTGCTGTCTTGGTTATTGGCTTTATTAGTCGCTAAAAGATCGGCAAATCTTTCGGCCACCGTTTGCTGGCTAAACTTGATCATCTCCTCGCTGGCTCTTACCCAACCACCAGACACTTTATGATTACTCACGACATTATAATAAGCTTGTACAAGTAATTGCTCGATGTCATTTTCTGTATCATAATAATAGAGCTCGTTGTCTTGCCGAGTCACTGATTTAATGAATTCTTGTAGTTGCCGACTGATATTGGCATCCTGATGATGGTTTTTGATGAATATCAGTAAAGGTTTGAGTTTGGCTTTGGCATTTAAATAACTCAAATGCATCTGGCTAACACCCGTTTTTTGTACCGTACCGTAGCTGTCTCCGATGATCATCAACGCATAATCGCAAGAGTCAATGCATTGGCGCCCATATAGTGACGCTTTTGGTAGTTTACTCGACACATCATGGGTTAAGAACGCACGAGACTGAAAGAAGATCGATAAGCTGTCTAAGACCAGCAATTGATCATTGTCAGCGCATATGACATGAATATGATAGCGACAGTTTGACACAGTTACCTCTAAACTTAGGTCGTGGCATAAAAGAGTATGATATCAAGTACAGCACAAATATCTTGCTGGGCACAGCCTAGCATAATCCTACAAAGATGAGCTCAATTTATTTGATTAAATCACTATTTAGGTTATGGAATTGATTGAATCAATATCAATAGCGGCTATTTAGAGTAGTATTGCAACGCTGCCTTTTTACCCAGCAGACGCTCTATTAAAACGTCCAGTTTATCATCAGATTTTGTGGCATAAAAAGTTAGTGGGAGTTGCTTGCCGTCCTTAGTATGGTTCAACGGCTTTGATAGACTATTATCTGCCCCACTACTGTCTAAATAACGCCCCTCTGTTTCATTATCAGAGCGTGCAGACATTTGATTTGCCACCAACAGCTGCTTGACTCGCTCAGCAATCGCTTGCCCAGAATCCACTACCTGTATCGATAATTGCTGCTGGGCAATCTCTTCTAATAAAAACGCTTTAAAAAACGGATAATGCGTACAGCCTAGCACCAACTGATCTACCCCATCATTCGCAAATGTGTGTAGCTGCTGGCGTAAGCGTAGCGCTGTGTCATCCTGTTCTGGCATCCCTGCTTCTACCCACGGCACCAGTTGGGGATCAAAATACTTGATGACTGCCGCGTTATTGGGGTGAGCAAAGTGGTTGATAACCTCATTAAGCAATGACCCATTCAAGGTTGCCTTAGTCGCCAATACCGCCACACGGCCACTTTTACTCGCCAGTACTGCGGGTTTCAAAGCAGGCACTAAACCTACGATGGGCAGCTGAGGATAACACCGCCTTGCGGTCTCCAACGCGTAGGCTGAGGCACTATTGCAAGCAATGACGATGAGTTTACAGCCCTGCTTATACAGCCACTCTACTGCCGTGAGGGTCAAGGCTTCAATATCATCACTATCACGACTGCCATAGGGTACATTTAGGGTGTCGGCATAATAAACATAACGCTCGGCAGGTAGCTGCTGGGCTAAATGTAGATAAATGGATAAACCACCAATGCCAGAGTCAAACAACCCAATTGGGGCGCTGCGGTCTTTATTTGTCAAAGCCGTCTGAACAGCAAATTTATTAATATCCGCTTTATTGGTCCCTATTTTTGCCGTGGTAGCCTCCATCAAAGCCTTACCACTCACAGTTTCTGTCCCTTTTTCAACCACATTGCTGGCATTACCTACGATATTATCCATCGTTACGCTACCGCTACTTTTATATACATATCATCATCTTAATACGAGTTAGCCACTGATAAGTGCGTTAAATACGATGCAGCGTGTAGCTAGCAAATCGTTCCGTAAAAAATTATAGTACCTATACAGTGGATTGCAATGAATAAATTGCTGTTCATCAGTTGCTTTAAATGGTTCTCTAAATAGTGACGAATCCTTAGTTGGCTGGCATCGACAGCTGATAAGACTTACCACCACTTTGTAAGGTGAGAGTCGTCTCGCCGTTTTGTTCGGTCAGCTCGCCAATTTCGGTCAAATGATAAAAAGTATTGCGACCGATAAGTGCGGTTAAACCATTTCTCACAGGCATATAAGGCCGTACTTGCGCCTCGACTGCGGCTTCCTGATTACTGTACGTCTTTAACATGATGGGGTGCTCTTCATCTAACCGTAGCACATCGCCCGTCGTCGTCGTAAATTCCAACCAACTGGTATCGCCTTCATAGACTATACCCACATCGTTGATCAGTAATGGCGCGTCCTCGACTTGGATACGGATTTTTTGTACAGGTGTCTTTAAGAAGTACTCAGTCTTGCCGTTATTTTCTTCTTTCCATAAAATAGTGGCAAATAAGCTCACCAATGACTCACGGGTCATCTGTCCCCCTTCATGCCACCATTCCCCGTTTGCCTTTATGACTAAGTCCATATCCGCCACACTCTCAGGGTGCCACTTTTCTAGTGGCGGTATGGCACGACCTGCCCGCTCACCAGCAGTAGACTTTAGATAGTGACTGAGTGCTTCCATACTATTTAGGTTGGATACCTTGTCGTTTGGGGAGTTAGCCACACTACTATCATTTTCCGTGATGCTTTTATTATCGTTATTCATCTTGTCATCCTTTACCTAGTGTTCAAAGTTTGGCAAATCTATTATTACTATAAATTTTAGTTTCGGGTATGATGAAACCATATTACGTCAATACCCTTATTATCTTGAACTTACCTTAACACCGATACTCATAAATGCGTATCGTGTTTGTAAGACTTTTCTTTTATAATGAGTAACGATTTTTTATTGAATTGGTCAAGTGGGTGTTGTGTTAATGACACATTTTACGTCATAGGTTAATGTCTTTAAATAATTGACCTTAACAGCAACGTGGTCAACTGATGTCACAAAGGCAGTTTTTATCGGGCAGCCATATGTCTGAGTAGCGTTAGCGCCGCAAATCTATTATTTAATTGTTAAGCTAATGATGCCCTGAGATAAGCCACTAAAAGTTTAGGAGTAGGTATGCAAGAGCAAGACAATCAAAAGCCAGTCATGGATGGTGACACTGTGAATACGGGCACGCCAGTAGCAACAGAGACGGCAGAGCCAACAGCTGCGACTCAAGAAGAGCAAATAACTGAAACAGTTGCTGCGGAAAAAGCGCCAGAGCCAGTAGTAGAGCCTGTCGCACCAGAGCCTGAGATCGAACGTGAATCAATGGAGTTCGATGTCATCATCGTCGGTGGTGGACCTGCTGGTCTCTCTGCTGCCATCCGTCTACGTCAGCTCGCGATTAAAGCTGGCAATGATGAATTTATGGTTTGTGTGGTTGAAAAAGGCTCTGAGTTCGGTGCGCATACCTTGTCTGGCGCCGTCATCGAGCCACGTGCTTTGAACGAGCTGATCCCAGACTGGAAAGAAAAAGGCGCGCCACTTAACGTGCCAGCAACCGAAGATCGCTTCTACTACTTAAACTCAGCCACGCGCTCTACCAAAGTGCCTGATTCATTAATTCCAGGTCCGATGCACAATAACGGTAACTATATTGTCTCGCTGGGTAATGTGGTTCGCTGGTTGGCCGTACAGGCAGAAGAGCTTGAAGTCATGATGTTCCCAGGTTTCCCTGCCGATGATATCTTGTATAACGACGATGGTTCAGTCAGAGGCATCTTAACAGGTGATATGGGTGTGGCCGCCAATGGCGAAGCGAAGCCTAGCTTTGAGCCTGGTTACGAGCTACTGGCCAAGTACACCATCTTTGCCGAAGGCAGCCGCGGTCATTTGGGCAAACGCTTAATCAGCCGTTTTGGTCTTGATAAAGACTCTGACCCTCAGCACTATGGTATCGGTCTAAAAGAGCTGTGGGAAGTTGCGCCAGAAAAACACGAGCAAGGCGTGGTCATGCACGGTCTTGGCTGGCCATTAACAGAAACTGGCTCTACCGGTGGTTGGTGGTTGTACTTCGATGAAAACAACCAAGTAAGCTTTGGTCTGGTCGCTGACTTGTCTTATCACAACCCATACATGTCTCCATTTGATGAGATGCAACGCTTAAAAACTCACCCTGTCATCAAAGAGGTGCTAGAAGGCGGTAAGCGTATTTCTTACGGCGCGCGTGCGCTGACTAAAGGTGGTTTGAACTCATTACCAAAATTTACCTTCCCAGGTGGCGTATTGGTCGGTGATGATGCTGGATTTTTGAACCCAGCCAAAATCAAAGGCACCCATACCTCGATGAAGTCAGGTATGCTAGCAGCCGAAGCTATCTTTGAGGCACTGCAAGCAGATCGTCAACATGACGAAGTCGTTGCCTATAGCACGATGTATAAAGAGTCATGGCTCTATCAAGACAATTACGAGTCGCGCAACTTCTCACCTGCGATGCACCGTATGGGCCAGTTCATGGGTGGCGCTTTTATCTTTATTGAGCACAACCTGCTAAAAGGTAAGATGCCATTTACCATACATGACAATCGCCCAGACTATGATCAACTAGAACGTGCCAATCATGCTTATCAACCAACCTACCTAAAGCCTGATGGTAAATTGGTGTTTGATAAATTGTCATCGGTCTTTATCTCTAACACCAACCATGCTGAAGATCAGCCGACGCATTTAAAATTGACCGACCCGACGGTACCTGTATCAATCAACTTACCGTTGTATGCTGAGCCTGCACGTTTGTACTGTCCAGCTGGTGTCTATGAAGTGGTAAAAGACGCTGAGGGCGCCAAGTTCGTCATCAATGCCCAAAACTGTGTCCATTGTAAGACCTGTGACATCAAAGACCCTTCGCAGAATATTACTTGGGTAACACCAGAAGGCGGCGGTGGTCCTAACTATCCAAACATGTAAATCGCAACTGCGATAATGCTTGTTTTAAGACAGTAACAGCACGCCAATAAAAAGCGCCCTTCTTTTATATAAAAGAAGGGCGCTTTTTTATACTGATACGTTTAACCATCAATATGAGTTTTTCAGCTTAATCCGTCCAAGCATCACGATTGGCTTCATCTTTTAACTTCACAAAATCATCAGGGTCAAATTTGATTTGATCGCCTGTTTTGCCTTCTTTCACTTGACGCTCGTAGTCACGCAATATTCTCAGCGCCACAGGAGACAACATTAAAATAGCCACTAAGTTGACCAAGGCCATCAGCCCCATCGATAAATCGGCGAAGTTCCAGATCGCTGGCAAACTGGCAACGGCACCGACAAACACCATGCCCAGCACCATAAAGCGGAATATCATGATCATGACTTTGGCATTTTTGGTGCCAGAGATGAACTCAAGGTTCGATTCACCATAACTATAGTTAGCAATGATGGAGGTAAACGAAAAGAAGAAAATAGCAATCGCGACAAAGATAATGCCTAAATCACCAACATACTGCGATAAGGCCAACTGAGTGAGCTGAATACCTTCTTGCTCAACATTTGGATCGACCACGCCAGATAAAATAATGATGGACGCAGTTGCTGTACAGATAATAAGGGTATCCATAAACACCCCCAGCATTTGCATAAACCCTTGCACAGCGGGATGATCAGGATGACTCTTCGCCGTTGCAGCAGCATTTGGCGCTGAACCCATACCGGCTTCATTCGAAAACAAACCACGCTTGATACCGTTGATCATGGCCTGAGCAATACCATAACCAATAACCCCGCCAGCTGCTTGCTCAAAACCAAACGCTGACTTTACAATCAATACAATCGCTGCTGGGAACTGGCTAAAGTTAGTGACAATAATAAATAAGGCCAATAAAATGTATAAAATCGCCATGATGGGTACAATTTTACCCGCGATACGCGCGACCGAACGTAATCCACCGAAGACCACTGGCGCAACTAAGGCCACCAAGACCGCGCCCGTCATCCACGTTGGCACCCCAAAGGCTTCATTGGTCGCTTGGGCAATGGTATTTGACTGTACACCGTTGAACGCCAAACCAAAAGCCACGAGCAGGCACACTGAGAAAAATATGGCCAACCAACGCTTACCGAGACCTTTTTCAATATAATAAGCAGGTCCACCGCGGTAGACATTATCATTGTGTGGGACTTTGTACGCCTGTGCTAAGGTGGATTCGATAAAGCTGGTCGACATACCAACGATCGCTGTCATCCACATCCAAAATACCGCCCCTGGACCACCGAGATAAATCGCAATCGCGACCCCTGCCAGATTACCGGTCCCAACGCGCGCCGCTAACGATGTCATCAAGGCCTCAAACGAGCTGATACCACCATCTTTACGCCCTTGATTGGAGACACGTAACAATTGCCACATGTGACCAAAATGACGGAACTGGATAAACCGTGTGACCACGGTGAAATACAGGCCAGCACCAATCAGTAAGAACATTAACAGTCCGTACCAAGGATTACTCGCGATCAACCAATCATTGTTTCCCCAGATAATACCAACACCGTAATTTACGATGTTATTAAACCAACCTGCTACCCCTTCGCTCATACGGACTCCTCATTTACCCTTTATATATCTTGCTTGTATGTCTTATTGATATCGTTGTCGCCCAATTCTAACCTTAAAAACGCGTACTTAAAATGGCGGAGATCAAAATGTCACGTGCATTCTATAGTTATAAGGTTGTCTACAACCATCACGTTTGGTTATTAACTCAGTAATTTTATTTATAAAATAAATGTTACTTACACTTGATATCCTATAGAATGTATTGAGTAACAATTTAATAGCACAAACTAGACCGTTTACGTACTATCACCATGATGTCAACGTCTAATGTGGCAACTTACATACTAATTATTATAAAAAACTTTGATTTGTATGAATAATTTTTATGTTTTATTGTTGATAAAACGATTTTATCAATGTTAGTGTAGATTAACCATTCAATAATCTGCATGAATGGTGAAAGCATTAAAAACTTTAAGATGCTTGTCAGGAAGACAAGATTGCGAAAAAGACAGCGGACTGTCCTACCTCCTCTTTCTTCCTCGATAAACCCTGTGCCTTTTACATGGCAGTCTTAATCAAAGTGACCAATGCGATACCTGACTATTGAGTGATTGTTTGCAAACACAACAGGTTAAATACGCGTGTTTATAGTTACCCATTAAAGGTCTCACTGTTTGTAACTCTTACTTTATAAAGCAGTACCTATCTATTTTTTATGACAATTTAAGTGATAAAAAATAGCCAAAGCCTCTCTCATATTGTTGTTTGTGTTAACGCTGTTGGATTACTTGGTATTGGCTGTCTATCAAGCAAAGTTTTTGCTGTAGAGATAATGTCGTCGCAATCGATAAGGGCCAAATCATCGTAATTTATTAGGGTTAGACCAACAATTGTATTTTAGGTAGACAAAAGGAGTTGTCCTATGGAAAACCACAACGATCCATCCGGTTATTGGCGTGCCAATGTCCGTCTCATTTTAGGCAGCCTGATTATTTGGGCGCTATGCTCTTACGGGTTTGGAATTTTATTACGTCCTCTTTTAGCAGGTATTAGAATCGGTGGGACCGATTTGGGCTTTTGGTTCGCTCAACAAGGATCCATTGGGGTATTTATCATTTTAATTTTCTTCTACGCTTGGCGTATGAATAAGTTAGATAAACAATACGGTGTAGACGAGGAATAGCCCCATGAGTCAATTTACGATTAATATTATTTTTGTAGGTCTATCTTTCGCTCTTTACTTCGGTATTGCGATTTGGGCGCGTGCTGGTTCAACGAGTGAGTTTTATGTTGCAGGCGGCGGCGTGCATCCCGTTGTAAATGGTATGGCAACCGCTGCTGACTGGATGAGCGCGGCGTCATTTATCTCGATGGCAGGCTTACTTGCTGCTGGTGGTTACGGTGCATCAACGTATTTGATGGGCTGGACGGGCGGTTACGTCCTACTCGCCATGCTACTTGCGCCTTATTTACGTAAGTTTGGTAAGTTTACCGTTCCTGATTTTATTGGCGATCGCTTTTATTCTAAGACCGCCGCTATGATTGCAGTGGTTTGTTTGATTATCGCGTCGACCACTTACGTTATCGGTCAGATGACGGGTGCTGGTGTTGCTTTCTCACGCTTCTTAGAAGTTGAAAACACGACTGGTCTTATCATTGCAGCTGTTGTGGTCTTCTTCTACGCGGTCCTTGGTGGTATGAAAGGGATTACCTACACGCAGGTTGCGCAGTATGTGGTTCTTATGATTGCTTATACCATTCCTGCCGTTTTCATCTCACTTGAGTTGACGGGCAATCCAATTCCAGGTTTGGGTTTATTTTCAAACCATATAGAATCTGGCGTTCCTATCTTGACCAAGCTCGATCAGGTAGTGACTGACCTGGGTTTCACAGCCTACACCGCTGATGTCCCTAATAAGCTAAATATGGTGCTATTTACCTTATCGCTTATGATTGGTACAGCTGGTCTACCACACGTTATCATTCGCTTCTTTACCGTTCCTAAAGTGGCTGACGCTCGCTGGACTGCTGGTTGGACGTTAGTGTTCATCTCACTTCTGTACTTTACTGCGCCTGCAGTAGGTGCTATGGCGCGTCTAAACCTTATCGACACTATCTATCCACAAGGTGTCGAAGAGCCTGCTATCGACTATGATCAACGTCCAGACTGGATGAGAACGTGGGAAGACACGGGCCTTATTAAATATACTGACCTCAATAATGATGGTCGTATCCAGATGTATAACGACAGTGGACTTGGCGCTGCAGAAACTGCATTAGCCAGTGCACAAACTGAGGGCGGTGATGTGGCTGCCGCGACTACCGCTGTTGAGACAGCACGTGTCGCACATGATCTAGAAGTTGACGGCCGCTTTGCCGATGCAGGCTGGGCGGGTAACGAGCTTGATGTCAATGCTGATATCTTAGTACTGGCCAACCCAGAGATTGCACAGCTTCCACCATGGGTTATTGGACTTATCGCAGCAGGTGGCCTAGCCGCAGCACTATCAACAGCCGCTGGTTTGCTACTGGCGATATCCTCAGCCATCAGTCATGATTTGATTAAACGTAATCTTAATCCAAACATTAGTGATAAAGGTGAGCTACTAGTCGCACGTATCACCATGAGTGTCGCGATTGTCGTGGCTACATGGCTCGGTATTAACCCACCAGGGTTTGCAGCACAGGTGGTAGCATTAGCATTCGGTATCGCTGGTGCCTCACTCTTCCCTGCGCTAATGATGGGTATCTTCTCTAAACGTGTTAACAATATTGGTGCGATCGCTGGTATGCTGACAGGTTTGATTAGTATCTTGGTTTATATCTTTGTCTTTAAAGGCTGGTTTTTCATCAGCGGTACGGCAAACTTCCCTGATACAGCCGACTACTGGTTGTTCGGTATCTCGCCATTATCATTTGGCGCGATTGGGGCATTGTTGAACTTTATCGTAGCGTTTATTGTTTCTTATGCGACTAAAGCACCGCCGTTACATATTCAAGAATTGGTAGAAAGCGTTCGTTCGCCACGTGGCGCTGGTGGAGCCATCGACCACTAAGCTTCCAAATGATGATATATTGTCAGTTACCATATATCACTCACAGGCAGTAGCTGCTTGTGAGTGATTTTTTTATCTCCTATTTGTTATAAAAGTCTTTGGATTTTTGCTTTATTCAATGTGCCTATCGTATTAAGGAAGATTTTATGCTTTTTGAGTTTATCGCTACCATAGCTGCTGCATTTGGTATGGCTGGGCTGGCACTAATCATAACTCATCTCAGTAAACTGGCAGGCAAACGCGCACCCAAATGGCTGATTCCTCTATTTGCGGCTATCGGCATGTTTGCCTTTCAAATACACCAAGAATATAACTGGTATGGTCAACAAGTAAGTAAGCTACCAAAAGGCGTGCAAGTCGTAAAAACCGCGGAAAGTACCGAATGGTTCCGCCCATGGTCATACGCTAAGCCACACATATTACGTTTTATAGCGGCCGATGTTGGCAACGCCACTGTGCAAGTCAACAACCCAAATATATATTTGGTCAATTTGTATTTATTTGAACGGCGTAGAAGTGTGCAAAAAGTGCCACAAGTCATCGATTGCAGCATCCCTGCACGCGCAGATTATGTGTTACCCGAAAAAGGCAGCCAGCTTTCGATTGATGAACATGTGAAGCAAACAACAGCATGGCGAGATTTGGCGACCGATGATCCATTATTCACCAGTATTTGCACTGATAAAAACTAGCAATGCCATAAGCGTGAGCAATAGATCGATATTGAGACATAACGATGAGAGCGTTTCTATTAAATTTTATGTGTTTGGGGCATTTAATAGCGCTGTGAAGTTGCTGAATAAGTATGCTTTGAGTTAGCTCCTAACAGTAGTCCGGCGCACAAACCGCCAAAGTGCGCCGCAAACGAGATGCCTTGTTGGGGCATTAGTCCTTGCTTGATAGTCAGCCAATAGCCAGTCCCCATAATAATACAGGCCACTAGATACCCCCATCGACGAGCAAACACGGCGCCGCCTATCATGTAACCGAGCATCGCAAAACACAGTCCTGAAGCACCAATGTGAATGGAAGATGGTGAGCCAATCACCCAAGTGACCAAACCGGAGGCGACAATCAGCTTTAGCACAGTACGATAAGCATTTTTTTCAAACAAACCAAACAAGAATAAGATTTGTAACAACGTGACAGTGTTACCAAGTAAATGCGGAAAGTTGCCATGCATCGTCCACGAAGCAAACACCCCTATCAGACTGCCCACGTCTAAAGCACGCGGGACAATACCAAAAATATTCCACAGTCCAAACAGCGCGACTTCATTTAATAAAAACATACCCCACATGGGTATTAATACAAAAGCATATAAACCAATCACCTGCTTTATTCGTATCACAATCAAGCTGAATAACTGCTGCCAATTCATACCACACCTTGTCTTTTTGTGAATGACCTTCTTGTTGCCCTACTTTTTTAGAACCGCCTTAATGACTCACGGCAAAAAGGGGCCGCTCTACCGGTGTAAAAGCCAACAAGGACACATCTTTATCCGCCGTTAAGTAACTGTCGCCGTGTAGTAATGATGTCGAATGATAAGGAACCAAGGCAGTAGGAATGAAGCTACGTGCTGCATCAATATGCTTGATCGAGTCATCAAAAAAAATGTGGGGAGCAAACGTTCTCAGTACTGCTGTTTTTTCTAGGCCACCTAAGAAAAACGCCATATCGACATTGACTCCCCATTCTCGTAGTGTCTTGATCGCACGTAGATCAGCGGGTGCGTTACGGGCGGTCACCAATGCAATCTTTACTGGAGAGTATTTGAGACCGGCTGGCAGGCGCTCTTGTAATTTTGATAGCTTAATCAGTAACTCCGCATAAGGGCCTTTTTCGATGGGTAAGTCACGCATCTGCGTTTCACGATCATGAAAGGCGCGCAGACCTTTTTGCTTATAAAGTAGCTCGCCTGAATCATCAAATAGCACCGCATCTCCATCAAAAGCAATGCGCAGCTGATTGGTATCTAACTCATATGTGTTTACAGGCGTCGCATCGAGTATCGCGCAAGCGCAGATATTAGCGTCAGCAACTTGCTGCGCATCATCACGGTTGGTGGTTAAAAACAAGTCAACGTTGAAATCTTGAATATAAGGCGCAACAAGGCTGCCTGAAATAAACGCTGATCGTGAAATGTTAAGCCCGTGTTCAAGAATCGCGTTAAGTACTTGGATACCCGTATCTGGACTGCTTTTTGAGACGATAACGACTTCTACTAGTGGGGCTTCCATCTCTAACTCTGTGCCCTCTGTATTACAGTAGTCATTTAGATTGAGCAGTGCTTTGATCAACGGATAGCCAGCACCAATACTTAAAGGATCGTTTTCACGCTCGCTCATGTAGTCACGGAACTCTTTAATAGCGCTGGTAGGTCGCTGCTCTAAGAGCTGCAGTAAATAGTTTTCTGACTCTGTTAAGTCAAAAAGCGCGGTTGCAGAAATCGCGACTATTAGCGTGTTACTAAAATCGACTGCCATGTATCTTCTCTGCCTATCATGTTATCTATACGAAAGTATCTACCAGTTTACTACATTCACCCGCCTTTAGAATGCTAAGAAAAGTTATCACTGTGCAATATAACTTAACCGTACAACGATGCTTAAACTTGAGCAGACAAAGTAACAGCTCAAAGTGTCTTTATTATTTTTATATTGTGATGAGCAGTCTAGCCTCTAAACCAACTTATCGCTTTCCCATAAAAAAGCCACATTGTGATGAACACAATGTGGCTTAAAACATAGATAAATTGTTAGACAACGGCTTACCGACTCTTTAGACTTTCTTTTATCGTTAGCCCTTACGTTAACAACACTAGAGATATGGCTGGGAACGCAACCAAAATAACCAAACGAATCACATCAGAGACAATAAAAGGCGCGACCCCGCGGAACATATCGGACAGTTTAATGTGCGGTGCCATCGCTTTAATGACAAAAATATTCATCCCCATGGGCGGTGTGATCAAACCAAGCTCTACCGTCAACACCGCAATAATACCAAACCATACCGGATCAAACCCTAAAGCAACTATGATGGGATAGACCACAGGAATGGTAATCACTAACATCGCTAAGGCATCCATAAACAGCCCAAGCAAAAAGTACATAATCAAAATACAGATGAGTACTACCATCGGACTGACTGCGAGTGTACCAATCCAAGTCGCAAGCGTGTAAGACAAGCGAGAGACTGAGATAAAGTAACCCAATGCTTCAGCACCCAGCAGCATAAAAAACACCACCGCAGATAGTGCGAGCGTTTCAATGAGCGATTGCTTCAGCCCCTTCATACGCATGCCTTTGGCAAAAGCATACGCCCAAGAAACAAAAGCACCTACAGCTGCCCCTTCTGTTGGGGTAAATAACCCAAAGAAAATACCAGCAATAATCACAATAAAGATAAAACTAAAGGGTATCAGACCAGTTAATGATACAAGCTTTTCTTTCCAAGGCGTAGATTCACCGCGACGCGCTAAGTGGGGCTTCCAGCGCACCATGATCATGACCGTGATCGAATACATCACCATGCCAAGCATACCCGGTAAGAAGCCAGCGATGAACATGTCACCAACAGATTGCTGCGTTAAGATGGCGTAGACCAGTAAGGCAATACTGGGCGGAATCATGATACCCAGCGTACCGCCAGCAGCAAGGACACCGCAGGCAAAGCCTGGCTGATAACCGTACTTCTCCATCTGGGGTAAGGCAACTTTGGTCATGGTAGAGGCGGTGGCGAGAGATGAACCTGAAATAGAAGCAAAGATACCAGAGGAGCCGATACCAGCAATACCAAGGCTTCCCCTCACCCCACCAAATATGGTTCGGGTGGCTTCAAACAGTTTGCCCGCCATACCCGAATGGGTGGCAAAGACCCCCATCAAAATAAATAAAGGAATGGCACTAAAATCATATTTGGCCAAGACATCGACTGGGATGTCTTTGAGCATTTGTAAGGCGCCGCTAGGGGCGGTGACGGCGCCAAAACCAAAGAGACCCACACCTAGCATCGCAAGCGCGACGGGTACACGTAAGACGACCAGTAAGATCATGACGATTAAGCCAATTGCACCGATAATTTCTGGACTCATGCGCCTGTCTCCTCGGCGTCAAAAAACTCGCCTGTCTTAAATATATTAATAGATTCGATCAGTGAGCGAATGGCGAGCAACAGGCTTAAAAAGGCACTGATGGCATAAATGGGCATCATGGATATACGCAGATCTTGGGTGACTTTGCCGTACTCAAGCGCGTCAATGGCACTCTCATAAAGACCCCAAGTAAAGACAACGCCAATAAAGAAGAAGCCAAGCATAAAGAGGCCCATCAAGTAACCTTTGATAGACTGAGGCATTTTCTGGGTAAAGACGTCAACGATGATTTGTGAGCGCTCGACGAAAGCGGCAAAGGCGGCCAGCAATGCAAACAGCATAAAGTAGGAGACAATCTCCACACCCCCTTTGACCGTAAATCCAAGCTCACCACCAGTGAGCTTGAAAATGTAGCGGGCAGTCACGTCTAACATGGTGGTTAGGACGATAATGATAAGGCTGATGCCACCAATAAATTGGCACAGCCTTGAGATGAGGGTACTAAGTTTTATTAAGAATGTCATACAGCGCCTCCAAAGGGTTATACCACTTTACAGGCGGCACTAGCAGCTTTCGCTTTTTCATAGACACTATCAGCGTCTAGACCCAAAGCATTGACATCACTTAGATATTTTTGTGTTCCTTTTTGCAGCGGTCCTTTCCAGTCTGGATCGTTTAGGGGATCAGGTATTTCAATGATTTCATCGCCTTTATCTTTGGCAGCTTGTATGGCCATTTGGTCATGTTTATCAAACACTTCACCAACTTTATTGGCCAGCGCCATACCTGAGTTTTTATCCAAAACTTGCTTTAAATCATCAGGTAAACTTTCATACTTGTCCTTATTCATAGTGACCATAAGTGCCGAACTATAAAAAGGGATATTGGTGTGATACTTAGTAATCTCGTCAATCTTAAAGGCCGTTACCGCCTCCCAAGGGAAGCTTAGCCCATCAACGACACCGCGCTGTAGCGAGGTATACATGTCATTGGCAGGTAATCCGACAGGCGATGCACCAGCACTTTCAATAATATCACCAGCAACCGCAGAGGGCCGGCGGATACGCATACCTTTCATGTCTGCTGGTGTTCGAATCAGCTTATCCGTCGTATGAAGCGACCCAGGACCCGCACCATACATGAACAAAAGGTGTGTGTCCTCATATTCACTAGCAAGTGTGCCATCATTATAAAGGGTTTGCAGCATACAACCCATTTGGGTGGCTGAATTCGATAAGCCCGGAAGCTCAGTAATCTGAGTTAAAGGGAAGCGACCATTGGTATAGCCATGGGCTTGTGAACCAATATCTATCGTTCCTTTCGCAGCAGCTTCATAAGTAACATCTGCTTTGGCAAGACCCGCTGAAGGATACAGCTCTACTTTTAGGCGGCCATTAGAGTCAGTTTCTATTTGTTTGGCCCAAGGCTCAAACACTTCTGTGCTAATAGAGGAAGTTGCTGGCCAAAAGTGAGAAAAACGTAAAATAGTGGGATCTTGAGAGGTCGCTGATGAGCCATTAGCAGTACTAGCCGATGGATTAGAACAGCCTAAAAGACTAATAGCTGCTAAAGCACCTATTGAAAAAAGAGGAGCTAACTTCATTATCAATTCCTTTTGATAATTATGAGAATAGGAGTAACACTTATATTTAGTGCTTTAAGCCACTAACATGCCGTTATATTTAATCAGCTAATACTTCCATGTGGTTAGCTTCAATAACATACCATTTAAAATTATCAGTTAAAACGATATAAGTCAAATCATTTTAAAAATATATTTATATGAGTTTTAAGGTCTGGTATGAGTTTTATTCAATAGATTTAAGCAAAGAAGTGACGCTCAAACATAAACGTCCAAATAAGAAGCGGTAGGAAGCAGTTGATTTTGAAAACTCATAAGAAATTACCCACAAAGAAAAGCCCCCTCCGCGTTAGCGGAGGGGGCTTTTACTTAGAATAGAGAGCTGACGATGACCTACTCTCACATGGGCGAACCACACTACCATTGGCGCTACGATGTTTCACTTCTGAGTTCGGGAAGGGATCAGGTGGTGC
>JGI24025J20009_10000052_pt1 | contig 87427 bp, 83 predicted proteins | sample Cruoilmetagenom3_FD_20009 | JGI IMG/M metagenome (IMG submission 20009)
AGGCCGCCAAGCACCACCTGCACGCCCCAGAACAGGAGCGTGTAGATCCCACCTTCGACCAGGATGAACCGGACCATGTCGCGGTGTTCGGCCGCATAGGACGCGGTGAGGTATTGAACGGCGGTGAAATAGAGCACCGCGGCGGCGAAGATGCCGAGGAGCCGGCCCATCCGCATGAGGAGTTCGTCGCCAATGGGGCGGTCATTCAGGCGCAACAGGGTCAAAAGCACCAAGATGAACACCGCGAGACCGAAGGCGAAACTCATCATCACGAAGAGCGGCGCCATGATCGCGGCATCGTAACCCGGGCGGGCGACGAGCCAGCCAAAGATCGAACCGGTACCGGTGGTGAGCGCGAGGCGCCACAGGAAGGCGATGAGGCCCGCGAGCTTGACCCATTTGTAGTCGAGCCGGCGCATCATCTGTAGCACAAGGTACACCGCGACGATGGCGATGAAGCCGTTATAGAGCAGGATGTTCCAGGCGAAGATCGACTTGAAGTTGTAGGAGGTCATCGCGACGATCAGCCGGTCGGCGCGGCCGAGGTCGAGCACGACGATGGCGAGACCGCCCACCAGCAGGGTGATCGCCAGCAGCGACGAGAACCGGCCCATCGGCTTGTAGTGTTTGTTGCCGAAAACGCTGGCGATGGAGGCGACGTTGAGCGCGCCGGAGGCGGCGACGATCAGGAAGATCGCGAACACATGCGGCAGGCCCCAGACGATCTGGTTGTTCATGCCGGTCACCGCGTGGCCGTGGTGCTCCATGTAGAACCAGGCGCCGCCGGCGGCGACGAGGAAGGCGCCGAGCAGGGCCGCGGCCTGCCAGACACCGGCGGTCGCCTTCAGCTCGCGATAGATCGTCTGTTCCAAGGCCATAGTCGGTCCCCCGTCAGAGGTTCGTGTAGCGGACGCCCGCGTTAAGCTCGAGATCGCTGCGCAGCGCGACCGTATCGTAGTCCCGGAGCGCTTTCGAGATCGGGCTGTCGGGATCCTTGAGGTCGCCGAACAGGATCGCCGAATGGCCGGCCTTTTCGCAGGCTTCGACACAGGCCGGGATGCGACCGCTATCGATACGCGGGGCGCAGAGGTTGCAGCTTTCGACCGTGCCCTTGCCGCGCGGCGCGTTGACGCTCTGGTCGGTCACCGCCTCATGCACGAAGCTGCGCGCCTTGAACGGGCAGGCCATCATGCAATAGCGGCACCCGATGCAGATGTGCTTGTCGACCTGGACGATGCCGTCGATGCGCTTCATCGAGGCGCCGGTCGGACAGACATCGACGCAGGGCGGATCTTCGCAATGCTGACACATGACCGGGGCCGAAACCTCGCGGCCGGTTTCCTTGTCGCGCAGCGTGACCTTGCGGATCCACTCCGGCGCCTGTTCGGGGTCGATATGGCCGTGCTCCATGTCCTGGCCCCAGCCGTTTTCGACCTTGCAGGCGGTGACACAATCGGAGCAGTCGGCGCTGCATTTGGAGGCGTCGATCAGCAGGCCCCAGCGCTTGCCGGCGTCGGCGCGCGACGAGGCTTCCGCGGGCGTGCCGCCAAAGGCCATCAGGGTCACCCCCGGGCCGAGCGTCACGGTCGAGGCCGCCGCGCCCGATTTCAGGATGTCGCGGCGGGTCATTTCGGCGCGGTTGGTCATTGGCTCATCTCCTCCGACAGCCGGGCGAGATAGGCTTCGATCGAGGCCGGATCGTCCGCCGTCGCCATCGCGCGGTACGCGGTGTTGTCGGCNNGGGTCGAGCGGTGGCACATGAAGCAATCCACCGTAACGGCCGCGTAATCGTGACAAACCCGGCAGAAATGGCGCTCGTCTTCGAAACTGACTTCCTGCCCGGCCTCGTCCTTGACCGCGTGGCAATCGAAACACTCGGCGAGCGAGGCGTTGATCTCGTGATCTTCCGGTCCGAGGTCACGCACGCCATCGCGCATGGTGAGATCCCGGTCGTGCTTCATGTAGACCATGTGGTTCGCGCGCCAGTTCTCGGTGGCAGGGTGGGGCTCGCCGGTCGCGGTCGGCACGACGGGGCCAGCCCCGTCGGCCGCCGCTCCCACGGCAAGGCCACATACGGCTAGGAAAGCGAGAACGAGCCGCATGGTCACTCCCCGAGACCCATCTTGATGTAACCGGTCGGGCAGACATCGGCGCAGATGTGGCAGCCGATGCATTTGGTGTAGTCGGTATCGACATAACGCCCGACGGTGCGGTCGCCTTTCGGTACCCGGAACACGGCGTCCTGCGGGCAGAAGATCACGCAGTTGTCGCACTCGAAGCAGAGGCCGCAGGACATGCAGCGCTCGCCCTCTTTCTGGGCCTGCTCCTCCGAGAAGCCGATGATCCGCTCTTCGAAGTTGCCGAGAACGGCGTCGCCCTCGATGTCGAGGTAGGTGCGCTCTTCGCGCGGCACGAAGTTGAAGTGCCCTTTGAACAGCTCGTCATGCGGGATGATCTGGCTGGCGGACCGGTCCTCGTAATTGTGCACCGCCCAGTCGGCCGACGCGGTTCCGACGACCTGCTGGTGCGGATATTCTTTCACATCCTTGCCGCGTTGGTGCAGCTCTTCCATCAGGTTCCAGTGATGCACATCGACCTTCGGACGCTTGGCGACATTGCCGTCGTCGAGAAAGTCGGTGATCGTTTCCGCGGCGATGCGGCCGTGGCCAATGGCGGTGGTGAGCAGGTGCGGGCGGATGATGTCGCCGCCGACGAAGTGCTTTTCCTGACCCTTGACCTGGTAGGCCGGGGTCGCGTCGATGAAGCCGCGGCCGTTGTCGAGGTTTTCGAGCCCGTGTCCGAGGTCGCCCATCTGGCCGATGGCGGCGATGATGATGTCGGCCTCGAGCTCGTATTCGGTGCCCTCGATCGGCTCCGGCACGTTGCCCTTCATCGTGCACTGGCACATCTTCAGGCCGGTCGCGACGCCGTTGTCGTTCACGATCACCTCGAGCGGCATCACGCTGCCCTGGATGTCGATGCCTTCGCGCTTGGCGTCTTCGCGTTCATGCTCGGCGGCGGTCATCTGTTCGACCGGGAACAACGAGGTGAGCGTGGCCTTGACGCCGGCGCGGCTGAGCAGACCGGCGCTGTCGTGGGCAGCCCAGTCGATCACGGTGCCGTCGGGGTGTTCGGAGGCTTTCACCTCGGTGATGTTGCCGAGACGGCGGGCAACGGAGGCGACGTCGATCGAGGTGTCGCCACCGCCGACCACGACGACCTTTTTCGCGGTGCCGACAACCCAGCCCTTGTTGAAGGCGTCGAGGAATTCGATCCCGTTGATGCAGTTGTCGGTGCCGTCCCAGCCCGGGATCGGCAGCGGCCGGCCCTGCTGCGCGCCGAGCGCCCAGAAGACGGCGTCGAAAGCCTTGTCGAGCTCTTCCATCGACACGTCGGTGCCGACGCGGGTGCCGGTGTGGACCTTGACGCCCATGTCGATGATCCGGCCGATCTCCTTGTCGAGCATGTCGCGCGGGGTCCGGTAGCCCGGGATGCCGTAGCGCATCATGCCGCCAAGCTCTTCGTTGGCTTCGAACAGGGTCACGTCATGGCCGTCGAGTCTGAGGAAATAGGCCGCCGAAAGACCGGCGGGGCCACCGCCGATGACGGCGATCTTGCGGCCGGTTTCGGTTTCCGGCCCTTCCATCTTGATGTTGTTCTCGTTGGCCCAGTCGCCGACGTATTGCTCGACCCCGTTGATGCCGACGTAGTCGTCGACCTCGTTGCGGTTGCAGCCGGCCTCACAGGGCGCGGGGCAGACCCGGCCCATGGTCGCCGGGAAGGGGTTCGCCTCGGCCATCGAGCGGAAGGCGTATTCCTGCCAGGGCATGTCTTCGACCGGCGGCTTGTCCATGCCGCGGGCGATGGCGAGCCAGCCGCGGATGTTGTGCCCCGACGGACAGGAGCCCTGACACGGCGGGGTCTTGTGCACGTATGTCGGGCACTTGTAGGACGTGTCCGCCTGAAAGATCTTGTCCTGCAGCTCCCAATCGTCATACGCCGCGCCTTCTTCATAGCGGCGGAACGTCGGTTTGGTGTTCGGGTCCATGTCGTTCATGTCCAATTCCTCCCTTGCGCCCTATTCGGCGTCGTCGGTCTCTTGTCCGTCGAGAATGATCGCGTTCGACACCAGCTGGTGCACCGAAACGATCGAGTCCATGTCGTAGCCGTATTTCGGCATGACTTTCGAAAACTGGGTTTTGCAGATGGCGCAGATCGCCGCCATGTGGCTCACCCCGTGGCTCTCCGTCACCTGTTGCACCGCGGTCATGCGCGGCGCGGCGCCCTTGACGCGCAGGTCCATCAAATCGTCGGTCAGCAGACCGCCACCGCCGCCGCAGCACAGGGTGCTTTCGTGGATCGTGTCCTGATCCATGTCGACGAAGTTGTTGCAGACCGCCTTGATGACGTTGCGCGGGATCTCGAACTGGCTGCCGGCGTAGTCACCGATGCGGCTGGCGCGGGCGACGTTGCAGCTGTCGTGATAGGTCAGGGTCATGTGGTCGTTCTTCGACTTGTCGAGCGTCAACGTGCCCTTCTGGATCTCTTTCCAGGTGAAGTCGAGAATGTGCTGCGGCACCGGGTAGTTCGGATCAAGGAAATCCCAGGGGCCGGCCAGCGTGTTGAGGAAGCTGTAGGCCACCCGCCAGGCATGGCCGCATTCGCCGAAGATGATCCGCTTCACGCCGAGGTCCTTGGCGGCCTTGCGGATCCGCTGCGACACCAGGCGCATGTTCTCGTAATTGCCGATGAACAGGCCGAAGTTGGCGGCTTCCGAGGCATAGGACGACACCGTCCAGCTCACGCCAGCCTGGTGGAACACCTTGGCGTAGCCGATCAGGCCGTCGATATGCGGCTCGGCGAAGAAGTCGGCCGACGGGGTCACCAGCAGGATGTCGGCGCCCTTCTCGTCGAGCGGGATGCGGACCGAGACGCCGGTTTCGTCCTCGATGTCTTCCTCGAGGTCCTCAAGCGTCGCGCCCAGCGCCTTCGGGTTGAGGCCGAGGTTGTTGCCGACGGTGTGGACCTTGCCGAGGATCTCGTTGGAATACTTCTGGCCCATGCCGACTTCGGCGAGGATGTCGCGCGCGGCCATGGTGATTTCGGCGGTGTCGATGCCATAGGGGCAGAAGACCGAGCAGCGGCGGCATTCCGAGCACTGGTGATAGTAGGAATACCACTCCTTCAGCACGTCCTCGGTGAGATCGCGCGCGCCCACCAGCCAGGGGAAGTATTTCCCGGCGAAGGTGAAGTAGCGCCGGTAGACCGAACGCAGCAGATCCTGACGCGCGACCGGCATGTTCTTGGGGTCGGCGGTGCCGAGGAAATAGTGGCACTTGTCGGTGCAAGCGCCGCATTTCACGCAAATGTCGAGATAGACCTGGAACGCGCGGTTCTTCTTGGCCATCTCGTCCATCTTGGCGAGCGTGCGCTCCTTCCAATCAGGCACGAGTTCACCGGGAAAGCCCAAGGCCTCCTGGTGCTCGGGACTGGCGAGGAAGGGCTGGAGCCCGTCCATCGACCCCGGCTTGATGCAGGGCACCTGGAGCGGATCGTCCATCTTCGGGACTTGGGTATCGCCATCAGCCATGGATCACTTCTCCAGTTCGGCCGCCCAGGGGGCGATGTGGCGCTGCTCGCGCGGGTTGTCGGCCTGGTTGCGGGAGGGGCTGAAGAACAGGCCCGGCGCATGCAGGAGCTTCGAGATCGGGAAGATGATCATCAGCGTGATCACCAGCCCGAGGTGGAGGAACACGAGCGGGCTCGCCGGCAGGGTGTTGATCTGGAAGGTCCAGAGCCCGGACATGAACGCCTTGACGGCGACGATGTCGGTCTTGGCGACGAAGGTCATCGACAGGCCGGAGAGGCCGATGGCGATGAGCAACACCAGGATGAGGTGATCGGACGGCGACGAGATATAGCGCACGCGGTCGACCAGGAAGCGGCGGGCCCAGAGACCGGCGAGGCCGAGGATCATGGCAAACCCTGCGTATTTGCCGAACGGTTGCAGGAAGTCGAGCAGCCAGGGGGTGTTGCCGGGGATCGTGTAGCGCAGGTGCCGGATGATGATGAGCCAGAGCGCCATGTGGAACATCCAGCCGAACAGCCAGATCCACTTGTTGGACTTGAACAAGCTCTCGAAGAACAGAACCTCGCGGATCATCCGCCAGACCACACCCTGCGTCGTGATCGGCGCGGGGGTCGTGGGGATTTTCAGCGGGGCCGGCGTGGTCGCGTACTTCCGGATCCGCGCGCCGACGCCCACGACAAGCAGGATCGTGGCGGCGTAGAACAGCAAGGCGTAGATGATGGACAGCACGCAGACTCCTCCCATCGCTTGCCTAGAAAACGTTTATTTTCAAGGCATTAGCGGAAATCTTTGGAAAACACCCCGGCGGCTCCTCCGTCCGCCGGGACGCTTGTGTTCGGCTCAGACGCAGCCGGTCGGCTTGGGCAAGCCGGCGATTTTGCACGCCTGCTTGGCCGGGCCGTAGGGGAACAGCTCGTACATGTACTTGTTGTTGCCCTTTTCCGGACCCATCGACTTTTTGGCGGCCTTGATGAGCACGCGGACGGCCGGGGCGATCTGGTACTCTTCGTAGTACGAACGCAGGAAGTTCACGACTTCCCAGCGATCGTCGTCCATCTCGAGATCTTCGGCCTTGGCGATGATTTCGCCGAGTTCCTTCGACCACTCAGAGAGGTTGGTGATGTAGCCCTCTTCGTCGCATTCTACGGTCTGACCGTTCACTTCGTATGCCATTGTTCGCTTTCCTTCTTTCGTCTTGCGTTAGAGCCAGGACTGGGTCCGGTCGTGCTTGGCGACCAGTTCGACAAACCCGGTGTAGTCAACGCCTTCGACACCGTCGATGAGGCGATTGGTACCGATCCCGCGCGCGGCGGCATCGGGCGCCAATATGTAGAGCGTAACGGCCTTGCCGAACTCGGTGACGATCTCGGACATTCCGGTGCCGCTCAACCCGCCATAGACACCGTCCTCGATCATCAGAACGGCATCGCCGGCCTTGGCGTGGTTCAGGCAGCTCAACAGCGCCTGGGTGGCGAAGGGCGATTTGTTCACAGTGTGAAGCGTAGACATGTCTCCCCCTCCCTCAGAAGCTCAGCACGACGTCGGCGTCGGCCATGATATCGGCAATCTCGGCACGGCCGACGACGTGGATGGCGGATTTCTCCGCCCAGTCGTCGTCCTCGTCCTCGTAGACGACCTCGATCAGGTCCGCCTCGCTGAGACCGCGCTCTTCCAGGCTTTCACGCTCGACGAACAGCTTCTGCACGTCGTAGTCGCCCAGCGCCCGGAAGGTCGGCGAGAAGTTCTTCACGCCGATCCCGTCGGTGTTCTGACCCTTGGCGAGCTGGAACACGCCGTCATCGACGAAGGCCAGCGCCACGTCCTGTTCGAAGGCGGCGCCGATCAGCACCACTTCAAGGCTTTCCAGCGCATAGATCGTGCCATAGGGCGCCTTGCGGTTCACGTAGAGGAACTTTTTTGTCTTGGCCATGTGCGTTCCCCCTCAGTCGCCGAAGGTCACCAGACGGTCAGTCTGGATACCCATTTCGATCAGTTGCCCGAGGCCCGAGATTCGGAACCCTTCGGCGATGTTGTTCGCATCCTTGCCGTTGCGATTGGCCTCGCCTTCGTCGAGCAGACCGCGGCGTTGGGCGGCGGCGACACAGACAACGAGATCGACCTCGTGCTCCTTGGCGAGCGCCGTCCAGTTCTGCTGGATGTGGCGCTCGTCCTGCGGCGGCAGGCTGAGCCGCGTCGCGACGTTGACCCCGTCGTGGTAGAAGAACACCCGCGGGACTTCGTGGCCGGCCGCAAGCGCGGCCGACACGAATTTGTATGCCGAGTCCGCAGCTTGGTGCGTGTACGGCCCTTCGGAAATCAGGACTCCGATTTTCACTTGGCTTTCCTTAGTCTTGGCCGGGTCTTGCCCGTGCCTCAGAAGTGCACGTGCGCCGACATGTTCATGGTCTTGCGCGCACCGGTCCAGGTATCGAGGTGGTGCTTGGTGAACGCGAGGCCAGTCTTTTCGAAAAACCGGTTCCAGCCAATGCGGTCGATCCACTCACCTATGCGTTCCCAGTGCTTCGCGTCTTCCTTGTAGGTCGAGACGATCTTGCGAACGATGTCGGCCACCTCCGGCCAATGCGGCGGATTGTTCGGCAGGTTGGCGACGGCGAGCTTGTGGAACGTCGGCTTGGTGCGCGCGTTCGAATGCTTGCCGCCCACCCAGATCGCGATCCGGGTCTCTTCCTTGCCGTTGATCTGCATCGGCGGGCACGGCGGGTAGCAAGCGCCGCAAGCGACACATTTCTTTTCGTCGACTTCCAGCGAGGGCTTGCCGTTGACCATGGCGGGCCGGATCGCGGCCACCGGGCAACGCGCGACAACCGCGGGGCGTTCGCAGACGTTGGCCACCAGGTCGTGGTTGATGCGCGGCGGCTTGGTGTACTGCACGTTCACGGCGATGTCGCCCTGGCCGCCGCAGTTGATCTGGCAGCACGAGGTGGTAACGCGGACGCGGTTCGGCATCTTTTCCTGCACGAACTCGTCGTAGAGCACGTCCATGAGCGATTTCACCACGCCCGAGGCATCGGTGCCGGGGATGTCGCAGTGCAGCCAGCCCTGGGTGTGCGAGATCATCGACACCGAGGCGCCGGTGCCGCCCACCGGGAAGCCTTCGCCTTCCAGCTTTTCGATCAGCGGGGCGACGCGGGATTCGTCGGTCACCATGTACTCGATGTTCGAGCGGGTGGTGAAGCGAACGAAACCGTCGGCGAATTCGTCGCCGATGTCGGCGAGCTTGCGGATGGTGAACACGTCCATCTGGCGCTGGGTGCCGGCGCGGACGGTCCAGATCTCGTCGCCCGACTTGGAGACGTGATGCAGCACGCCCGGGCGCGGGCGATCATGCCAGTCCCAGTTGCCGTAGTTGGCCTTCATCGTCGGGTGCATGAACGGAAACGGATCCGGAACACCGACCTCATCGGGCATGCGGGGCTTTTCAGCTTGGGTATTCATGGCTTTCCTCCCAACCCGCGCCGCCCGGGGGCGGACGCGGGGCAAGTTTCACATTGGTTTCCGTCGCCGATCACTCGGCGCTGATCTGAGCTTCCGCGGCCTTGCGCTCGAACCACTTGGCGGCTTCCTCGTCGAAGTCGTCGGTACGGACGTAGGACGAGGTACGCGGGTGGTTGACCATGTTCGGGTCCGGCTCAATGCCGACGGCCTCGATAAAGGCCGGCAGGCCGATCCGGTCGATGGTCTCACCGACGCGCTCGTGCTCGAGGGCGTTGTCGGCGAAGAACTCGATCACGGTCTCGCCAAACTCTTCCAGCTTCTCGAAGTCGTCGTCCGATTCGAGCTTCATGAACGGCACGACCATCGTGCCCATGAGGTCGCCGACCTTCAGCGAACGCTTGCCGCCGATAAGGATCGAAACGCCCTTGTCGTCACCCGGGCTGAGCGCCTTGGTCATGACGTTGATGCAGTGCATGCAGCGCACGCAGGACTGGTTGTCGATCTCGATCGTGTCGTCGTCGTTGAGCGAGATGGCGCGGGTCGGGCACATCGAAACGACGGTGTCGATCGTGTACTTGCGGCCGACCTTGGCGACGTGCTCCTTGACCTTCTCCTGGTCGATCTTGATGCTGTCGCGCCAGGTGCCGATGACCGCGAAGTCGGCGCGGTGGATGGCGTTGACACAATCGTTGGCGCAGCCCGAGAACTTGAACTTGAACTTGTAGGGCAGCGACGGGCGGTGCATCTCGTCGAGGAAGGCGTTGATCATCGTGCGGTGGGCACGGACCTCGTCATAGCACGACTGCTCGCAACGGGCATGGCCGACGCAGGACATCGCGGTGCGCAGCGCCGGGCCGGCGCCGCCGAGGTCGAAGCCGAGCTCGTTGAGCGCGTCAAACGCCGGCTGGACCTTTTCCGACGAGCAGCCCTGGAACATGATGTCGCCCGACTGGCCGTGGAAGGCGATGAGACCGGAGCCGTGCTCCTCCCAGATGTCCGCCATGTTGCGCAACAGATCGGTGGAGTAGTGGAAACCCGCCGGCGGCATGACCCGCAGGGTGTGGAATTCTTTCGAGGCCGGATACTTCGCGGCCACTTCCGAGAACCGGGGAATGACGCCGCCGCCATAACCCATGACCGAGATCGCGCCACCTTTCCAGAAGCCGAGCTTTTCTTCGTAGGAGTGCTCAAGCTGACCGAGCAGATCGTTCATGATCGCCTGGTTGCTCTCGGTGCCTTCATCGCGCAAGCGCTTGATGCCTGTCACAAAGCTTGGCCACTTGCCGCCCTCGAGTTCGTCGAGCATCGGCGTGTCGTGCTTGGACGTGCCGGTCTGATCGTCTTTCATTTGATCCTCCCTAAGAGTGTTCGCGCGTGATATTCGTTCGGTCGATTGGAACGCGGCCCCGAGCTTGTCGCAGGCGCCATCCTGAACTCCCTGCGCATGCGATTCACCCGTCGGCCGACGAAGCCTGTTGCGATTAATTTACACATCCGGATAATCGAATGTAAAAGAAAAAAGTTGCCGCAGGTGCAAAAGAAACGGCAGAAAGTTACTGAGTAAAACGGTCGGGTTAAGGGCCGCTGGAGGAAGTCACTGTTAACATGCGCGAAAACAACGGGTTTTTCTGGAAAACGCCAAAGGTTGATGATTTTTATCGGGAATGGCGCGCGGCGCGGTTCTTGGCTGCGGAGGCCGCCAGGTCGGCCGGATTCGTCGAAATCGCCAACCTCGCAAACCCCTCCGAGGCCGAAAAAACCGAGCTGATCCGGCGCTGCACCGCAGCGAATCTGGCGCTCTATGCGACCGACGATTCTGCGGATCAACGCGGCGGCTTGCGTCCTTTCGCCGAGGCTTTCGAACTCCGGATCGCAGAGAAGCACCGCTCGGCGGGGGGCGACGGGATCGTCGCTTTGCGCCAATCCGATGCGCCGGGGCAGAAGGGCTATATCCCCTACTCCAAGCGCAAGATGAACTGGCACACCGACGGTTACTACAACGCGCCTGACGACCGGATCAGCGCCATGGTGCTGCACACAGAACGCCCGGCGGATGACGGCGGCTCGAACCAGTTTCTCGATCACACCATCGCCTTCATCCGGCTGATGGACGAAAACCCGGACTACGTGGCCGCGCTCATGCACCCGCAGGCCATGACCATACCGGCCAACGAGGAGGAGGGCAGCATCCGCCCGGCCTCGGTCGGCCCGGTGTTCTTTCCCGATGCCGATACCGGCGAGATGCAGATGCGGTACACAGCGCGCACCCGCAGCATCGAGTGGCGCGACACATCGCTCACCCGCGACGCCGTCGCCTTCCTCCAGCACATACTTGAAACGCCCGATCCCATGACGATCTCTCTGAGGTTCGGGGCCGGTCAGGGCGTGCTCTGCAACAACGTGCTCCACGACCGAACCGGGTTCGACGCAAAGGCCGCCGCGCATTCGCCGCGCACCGTCTATCGCATCCGGTTCCACAACCGCGTGAAAGGAATGACATGACCGAAACGAACCACGCCCGGCTGTCCGATCTCATCATCGGCCACCCGGAAGTCACCAGCTTCACCGGGCTCGAGAAGCTGGTGGCCCATGCCGGCGAGAGCGGCATCATGCATCTCGAGTTCGATCTCAAGCCGGACTACAAGGACACGCCAAAGAAATGGGAATGGCTTCTGGAGGCCGCGTTCACGCGCGGATTGAAATATGAGTGACGAATACAGGGAAATCGCCAACTACGAACTGCCCTACAGCCGCAAGGCGGAGCTGCGCGAGGTGACGTTCGACGGCGACATGAAGATGCTGCGGCTGATCCTGCGCGAGGGCAAGCGGATTACCCAGGTCGACCTCGACGCCGATAGCGCGATGGCGCTGTCGGACGCGATGGGCGACTGGGGACGGGTGAACATCTGATGGACTACCTGCCGATCTTTCTCGACGTCCGCGGTAAGAAAGTGATCGTCGACGGCGGCATCACCGTGGCCGCACGGCGGATCGAACGTGCTCTTTCGGCGGGCGCGATCGTGCATTGCTTCGATCCCGAGCCGGGCGATGAGGTGAGCGCTTTCCTGGGCCAGGACAACTTCGTCTTTCACGCCCGGGTGCCGCAAGAGGCCGATTTCGAGGGCTGCCTGGTGGCCTGGGGCGCCTCCGAGGAAGGTCCGCGCGACGATCTGCTGTTTGCCGCCGCCAAGAAATACGGCGTGCTGGCCAATGTGGCGGACGAGAAGGCGTACTGCGATTTCATCACCCCCAGCGTGGTGGAACGCGACCCGCTGACCATCGCGATCACCACCGGCGGCGCGGCGCCCGTGGTGGCGCGGATCCTGCGCGCGCGTGTCGAAGCGATGTTGCCGGCCGCTTACGGCCAACTCGCCGCATTTCTTTCGCCCTACCGCGACCGGATCGCGGCGAAGATCAAGGGCGGCACCGCGCGGCGGCGGTTTTGGGAGAACCTGATCGAGGGTTCGATCGGCGACGCCTTCCTGTCCGGCGACAGGGCGCTCGCGGAACACCTCGTGGAACAGGAGCTTGCCGGCGACGACAAGGTGCTGCGCCAGGGCGAGGTCTGGCTGGTAGGCGCGGGCCCCGGCGACCCCGACCTGCTCACCTTCAAGGCGCTGAGGATGATGCAGCATGCCGACGTGGTGCTCTACGACAGGCTGATCGGCCCCGGCATCCTCGACCTGTTGCGGCGCGATGCAGAGCGGATCAACGTCGGCAAACAGGCCGGGAACCACGTTTTGACGCAAGAGGAAACCACCGCGCTCATCATCAAGCTGGCGCGCGAAGGCAAGCGTGTGCTGCGGCTCAAGGGCGGTGACCCGTTCATCTTCGGGCGCGGCGGCGAGGAGCTCGAAGACGTCGCCGCGCATGGCATCCCGGTGATCGTCGTGCCCGGGATCACTGCCGCTGCCGGGTGCGGCTCGTCTGCGGGCATTCCGCTCACCCACCGCGACCACGCACAAAGCGCCGTGTTCGTGACGGCGCATGGCAAGGACGGGCTGCTGCCGCATGACTGGACCCGCCTTGCCCGGGCCGACCAGACGGTGATCGTCTACATGGGGCTGAGGTTCGTCGGCGAGATTGCCGCGGCCGCGATGGCGCAGGGTGTGCCCGCCGACATGCCCATCGCCGTCGTCGACAACGGCACCCGCACCTCGCAACGGGTGATTGCGGGCACGCTGGCCGACATCGGGGAGAAGGTGGCGGCGGCGAAGCTCAAGGGCCCGGCGCTGATCATGATCGGCACCGTGGTCAGCTTGCGCGGCAAGCTCGGCGTCGAGGGCGTGGCGCTGAGCGAGACACACGAGATGGAGCTGGTGGCGCGCGACGGTCTGTGAGTGTCATGATCCGGTTACGCAGGTGCCATACGGCGGGAAGGGCCGTATGAAAGGACTTGCCATGACACGCATCGCCATCAACGGTCTCGGGCGGATGGGAAAACTTGTCCTGCGTGATCTTGTCGATAACGGGATCGCGGGCGACATCGTTCTGCTCAACGACGCGGTCGGCTCGCCTGAACAACACGCGCATCTGTTCGAGTTCGACACTGTGCATGGGCGCTGGAAAGCCGCGTTCGGTTTTGACGAGAGCAGCATCACCATCAACGGCCGGCGCATGGCCGCGCGGCGGGTGGCCCGGGTCGAAGACCTGTCCCTCGAAGAGATGGGCATCGAGATGGTGATCGACTGCACCGGGGTGTTCAAGACAGCCGAAAAGATCGCGCCCTATTACGCCGCGGGCGTGAAAAAGGTGGTGGTGTCGGCGCCGGTGCAAGAGACTAATGCAGCCAATATCGTCTATGGCGTGAACCACGACATCTACGACGGGCAAGACCTCATCACCGCCGCTTCCTGCACCACCAACTGCCTCGCGCCGGTGGTGAAGGTGATCCACGAGGGGCTCGGCATCCGGCACGGCGCGATCACCACGCTCCACGACGTGACCAATACCCAGACCATCGTCGACCGGCCGGCGAAGGATCTGCGCCGCGCGCGCTCGGCGCTGAATTCGCTGATCCCGACCACCACCGGCTCGGCCAAGGCGATCACCCAGATTTTCCCCGAGCTGGCCGGGCGGCTCAACGGCCATGCCGTGCGCATTCCGCTCTTGAACGCCTCGCTGACCGATTGCGTCTTCGAGGTGGCGCGGGAGACCACGGCGCAGGAGGTGAACGCATTGTTCAAGACCGCTGCCGAGGGGCCGCTTGACGGCATTCTCGGCTACGAGGAGCGCCCACTGGTCTCGACCGACTACGTGAACGACCCGCGGTCCGCGATCATCGACGCGCTCTCGACCTTGGTCGTGAACGGGACGCAGGTGAAGATCTACGCCTGGTACGACAACGAGTGGGGCTATGCCTGCCGTCTTGCCGACGTGTCGCGCATGGTCGCCGCATCGCTCCAGACCGGGGAATGAGATGACCGGGACGCGCCCCGACGGGCTCACCGCCTATGTCGCCGTTACCGCGGCTTATTGGGCGTTCATGCTCACCGACGGGGCGCTGCGGATGCTGGTGCTCCTGCATTTTCATGAGCTCGGGTTTTCGCCGATCACGCTGGCCTGGCTGTTCCTGCTCTATGAACTCGCGGGGATTGTCACCAACCTCTCGGCGGGGTGGTTGGCAGCGCGGTTTGGGCTCACGTCCACGCTCTATGCGGGTCTATCCTTGCAGATTGTGGCCCTTCTCGCACTCTCGCGGCTAGATCCGACATGGGCGATGGCGCTCTCGGTGCCTTTCGTGATGGTCGTGCAGGGGCTCTCGGGCGTTGCGAAAGACCTGGCCAAGATGTCGTCGAAATCGGCGGTGAAACTGCTGGCGCCGCAAGCGGACGGCGGGCTGTTTCGCTGGGTCGCCGTGCTGACGGGCTCGAAGAACGCAGTGAAGGGGTTCGGCTTCTTTCTCGGAGCGGCGCTGCTCGGCCTCATCGGGTTCAAGGTGAGCGTGATCGCGATGGCGGTGATTCTGACCGTGATCCTCGTGGCCGTGGTGCTGTTGATGCCGTCCGGCCTGCCGAGGGGCTCGAAGGCGGCCAAGTTCGCCCATGTCTTCGCGACCGAGCCCCGGGTGAACCGGTTGTCACTGGCGCGGATGTTCCTGTTCGGCGCGCGCGACACCTGGTTCGTGGTCGGTATCCCGATCTATTTTCACCAGGTGCTGTCGGACGGCACGCCGGAAGGCGCGCGGCTCGCCTTCTTCCTGGTCGGCGGCTTCATGGCGGTCTGGATCATTGCTTACGGCGCCGTGCAGGCTGCCGCCCCCAGGCTGCTCAGGGCGCGCAGCCGATCGGTGGAAGAAATCACCCGCCTGGCCATCGTCTGGGTCGGCGGGCTGACCGTGATCCCGGCGGCGCTGGCGCTGGCGGCGCTGTTCCCGGGCGCCTGGCTCACGCCTGTGCTGGCGGTGGGCCTTCTGGTTTTCGGGTTCGTCTTTGCGGTGAATTCCTCGATTCATTCCTACCTGATCCTCGCCTTCACGGGCGCCGAACGGGTCACGATGGATGTGGGCTTCTACTACATGTCGAACGCCGCCGGCCGGCTCATTGGCACGCTGCTATCGGGCATCAGCTACCAGCTCGGTGGGCTCGCGCTGTGTCTCGGCACCGCAGCGCTGATGGCCGGGGCGAGTTACCTGGCGGCGCGGCGACTGGCGTGAAATCGGAGGCCGTTCGGGCGCAGCTNGACCAACGGATCTTGGTCGGAGGCTTGGAAACAGGCTCTGTTCCACCCGAAAGACAGAAAACCAGGAATCCTGATTTCCGGACTCCTGGTTCTTCAATTCGTTTTCAATGCGCGCTTCAGAAGTTCAGCGACATATCCCGGTGCTGGGCCGTGCACTTGGCGATGGCAAGCGCCTGCTCGCGGGTGAGGCGATCCTGCACGCGGGCGCCGAGGGTTGGGCGAACCGCGTCGAGATAGGCGGTGAGGTCCGGTTCGAGCCCCGCGGCTTGCACGCGCCACGCACCCTGTGCGGCATATTCCGCCATCGCCTCATCGTAGAGTTCGAGCGCTTCCTCGCGTTTGTCCTTGTTGAGCGCGCGGCGCGCCTTGGACAGGAGCGACTTGATGTCGCCCGCGCCTTCGACCTCACCAACCATCGATTCGAGCGCCTTGATCTCGTCGAGCGCCTCGTCGCCGGACCCGGTCGCGAAAACGCTGCCGATGTCGGCAAGCGGGGCCGCGAGGGCGGCGAAACCCTCACCCGAGGCGATCACGGCCAACACTTCGGCCGGACCTTCGAAACTTCCGTCCGCGGCACGTTGATAGGTGAGACGGGCTTTGTCTTCGGCCTGGGTCAGCGCGGCGAAAGTGTCGTGAACCTGTTCCCAATCGGCGGGCATCTGGCTTTCGAGCGCCGCGCGCTCCGCTTCCAGCTCCTCGACATGGACGGCCAGCGCTTCACGCGCCGCGCCTTCGTCCATTCGGTTCCGACGGGTCGAAAGCTCGTCGATCTCATCCGCAACCCTGCGAATCCGCTTCTCCAGAGACCGCACCTCGACGAGACGGGGGCGATAGTCCCCGGCCGCCGCCTCAACGGCAGCCTGGGCCTCATGCAGCGCGGCAAGCGCGGCAAGGGCCGCCTCGGCCGAACTCACCCCGTCTTCGACGTCACCGGCGAGATCCTCCGGCAGCGCGGAAAGGTCGAGCCCTTCCGCAGCGGAAATTCCATCGGTCACCATGCTGCTGGTCGCGATACGCGCCGAGACGTAGTCCTCAAGGCAGAGCTGGAGCTTCGGGTTGCGCGGCGGCGGGCTGTTGTCTGACAGGAGGTTCACCCGGTTGGGCAGGTAGTTCACCAACGGCGGGAAGCCACCGACGATGCCGAGCGCCACGAGTTGCAGCAGGATGAAGGGGATCACCCCCTTGTAGATCTGCACTGTGCGCACGATCGCGGGCGCCACGCCGCGCAGGTAGAACAGCGCGAAGCCGAACGGCGGGGTGAGGAAGCTCGTCTGCATGTTGAGGCCGATCATCACACCGAGCCAGACGGCGGTGATGTTGGCACCGGGATCGGCCAGCAAGATCGGCGCCACGATCGGCACGACCACCACGGCGATCTCGATGAAATCGAGGAAGAAGCCGAGGATGAAGATGACGCCCATGACGATCGCGAACTGGGTCCAGAAGCCGCCCGGCAGCGAGACGAGAAAATCGCGCACCAGTTCCTCACCGCCGAAGGCGCGGAAGGCGGCCGTGAGCATGGCGGCGCCGAGCAGGATGATGAAGACCAGCGAGGTGGTCTTGGCCGTCTCCAGCATGACGCCATGTAGCGTGTGCTCGATCCGAAGGACCCGGATTCCCGACCAGATCAGCGACACGAGCAGCATCACCGTACCGACCGCGCCAAGCGTGATGCCGATGCGATCAGCGGGTGTGTCCATTGCCTTAACGTTCATCTCGAAAGCGGAGAGCGCGTAACCCAGCAAGGCAAGGGCCGCGAGGGCCAGCAGCGCCGGGGCGTACAGGCCGCGGGAGGTCGGGTCCGGAAGGCGGTAGCCGGCCATAATGAGCGCGCCCGCGGCACCGATGGCACCGGCCTGGTTCACCGTGGCGATGCCGGCGATGATCGACCCGAGCACGATGAAAATCAGCGCGAGCGGCGGCACCAGGGTGATGAGGACCTTGCGCCAGAAGGTGGCATTGTATTCGTCGTCGTAATGCACCGCCGGCGCCATCTTCGGGCGCAGGAAGGCATAGACGAGGATGTAGAGCATATACAGCCCGACCAGAACGAGGCCGGGGATGAACGCGCCGAGGAACATCTCGCCCGCCGAGGTGCCGGCGACGTCGAACAGCGACGGCATCGAGATCTCGCCGGTCGCATCCTTGTGTAGGGTCTTGCGCAGCGTCGAGGCCTGGTCGGCGGCGGAGGCGAGCTGGTCGGCAAGGATGATGAGCACGATCGACGGCGGGATGATCTGCCCGAGCGTGCCGGAGGCCGCGATGGTGCCGGTGGCCAGCGGCGTGGAGTAATTGTTGCGCATCATCGCGGGGAGCGAGATCAGGCCCATCGCGACGACGGTGGCACCGACGATGCCGGTGGTGGCCGCGAGCAGCGCGCCGACAAAGATGACGGAGATACCGAGGCCCCCCGGCACCGGGCCGAACAGCTGCGCCATGGTCACCAGCAGGTCTTCGGCGATCTTCGAGCGCTGGAGCATGATGCCCATGAAGATGAACAGCGGGATGGCGATGAGCGTATCTCGCTCCACCTCCCAATAGACCCCTCGCAGGTTGGTCACCCCGGCCGAGAGCCATTGCTGCGGTCCGCCCGAGTGGAAATAGGCATCCGTGCTTCCGGCGAAGATCAAGCCGGCGCCCGCGGCCAGCGCGATGGTGATGATCGCGGAGCCTGGGAGAGCGAAGGCCACCGGATAGCCCGAGCCGAGGGCTCCGGCCATGATGACGATCAGGAGGAGAAGGAAAAAGAGCTCCATGGTGTCACCTCAATGGGCCGAAGGCTGGCCGGGGGCACGGTGGCCCGGTTCGTCGTGCCAGTCGGCGACGGCGTCGAAGAAGTAGCTGACGAACTGGATCAGCATGGTCACGCCAAAGAGGCCGATGAAGGCGGCCATCTGGTATTTCACATACATGCCGAAGGGACCGGCCTGGCTGATTTCGAAGTTCTTGACAGGTGCGTTGACGATCGACTGCGGGCCGTTGAAGGCGATCCAAAGGATCACCCAGGCGGTGGTGAGGCCGAGCAGAATCGTGCCTTGCGCGTTGAGATAGCCGCGGGTGGTGCGCCCGAGGCCGGCATAGAGGATGTCGACCCGCACATGGCCTTCTTCGTAGAGCGTGTAGGCCGAAGCGAAGAGGAATAGAGCCGCATACCAGTAGCGCACGAGATCGCCCATCAGCGCTTGTTCGTAGGAAAAGACGAAGCGCGAGATCACGATCAGCAGCTCGGCGGCGACGATCAGCAGCGCGAGCCAGGGGAAGCCGAGGGTGCGGGTGAACAGCGCAATCACGAAACTCACCACGATCAGCGGCACATGCACCCAGGGGCCGATCACGTTTGAGCGGGTGAGCCCGTGGCCGATGGCTTCGCCGAACAGCGGCACGGTCAGCTCCTCGGCGCGCAGGAAGGCGATGGTGGCATCGAACAGGCCGACCAGGAAAATCGACCAGAACAGGGCGCGCACAAGATAGGTGTTGAAGCTGTGGATGAGATGGGCGTCCCATCGGATCGAGCGATTGGGGCTCAAGACCACGATGAAAACGGCCAGGCCAAGGGCGGCCGCGTAGAGCGCGAGGCTGACAAAGCCGAGCACACCGCCTTCGGCCCCGATACCGCGCAGGCCCGGAAAGCCAAATGCGACGACAAGGACATTGTTGACGAGAAAAGCCGCGAGGACGGTCAACATCAGCCAGCCGAAAGTCCGTGCGACAGGCGCGGGCCGGCCGTGTCGTGGCAACGCGTCATGCTCAATGAGGCTGGCCATATTCTCCCCCGGTTCGTTTTTGGTGGGCACAATCCAGTTGCGCCGAGAACGGACGGGGCCGAGACCCCGCCCGTCATGTCATGACAATGGTCCGGGGCTCAGAGGCCGAGGATCCGGTTGCGCTGGTTGACGAACTGGCCTTCGAAAAGCGAGATACCGCGGCCGATTTCACGCATCTTGGACTGAACCGCGTCGTTCACTTCCGCCGCGAGAGCGTCGTAGCCTGCGGTCTCTTCAAAGACTTCTTCGGCGGCCTCGCCCATGCCGTCCCAGACGTCGTCATTGAACGAACGGACCTCGACGCCATGTTCGTCTTCGAGCTTCTGCAGGTACTCGGCGTTGAGCGCCATCGATTCGAAGTAGGAGTTCGAGTTCTCCTCAAGCGCGGCGGCGGTGATCACGGCACGCTCCCAGTCGGAAAGCGACGACCACCACGACTTGTTCGAGGTCAGCGAAAGCTGGGCGCCCGGCTCGTGCATGCCGCCGGTATAGTAGTATTTCGCGGCCTCGTAGAACTTCATGAAATAGTCGTTGTAGGGGCCGACCCACTCGGTGGCGTCGATCGTGCCCGATACGAGGTTTTCGTAGATCTGGCTGCCGGGCAGCGACACGGTGGAGGCGCCGAGCTTCGAGAGCACCTGGCCGCCGAGGCCCGGGATCCGCATCTTGAGGCCCTTGAAGTCGTCGACCGATTCGATTTCCTTGTTGAACCAGCCGCCGGCCTGGGTGCCGGTGTTGCCGGCGGGCAGGCCCTTGAGGCCGAACTGGTCCTGCACCTTGTCCCACAGATCCATACCGCCGCCATAGAGGCACCAGGCGTTGATTTCCGCGAAGCTCATGCCGAAGGGCACGGCGGTGAAGTAGGCCAGCGCCGGGTGCTTGCCGGTCCAGTAGTAGTCGGCGCCGATATAGGCGTTGGAGTTGCCCGAGGCGACTTCGTCGAACACGTCGAGTGCACCCACGCGCTCACCGGCGGCGAAATACTCGGTCTGGATCGCGCCGTCCGAAAGCTCGGTGATGCGCTGAGCGAGGCGCTGGGCCGATACGCCCAGCCCGGGGAAGTCCCGCCCCCAAGTCGATACGATGGTCATGGTCTTGGTGCCCTGGGCCACCGCCGGTGCGGCCAGTGCGGCCCCCGCGGTGCCGACTGCGGCACCCGTCAGAAACTTACGACGTTCCATGTGTTATTACCTCCCTAGATCTGTCGTCTTCTTGGTTTTGCTTTTCCAACGGCCGGGTTGGCCGAAGGACTGCCGCCAACCCTACGCAGCGGGCCTCATAATTCAAACGGATTCTGGCTGAATGCGTGTTTTTACGTACCGGCACCGGAGGTCGCCCCCCCAGTGTCGGATTATTACGCACTCACGCAGCGATTCCGGCAGATCAGGCCACCGATTCCTTTGGATTCTTTCCAAGTATGATCATGCCGAGCAGGTCGTCCTCGGTCACCTCGTCCACTTTCACGGTTCCCACGAGTTTGCCGTTCTTCATCACCGAGGCGCGGTCGCAGAGCGTTTTGACCTGGTGGATGTCGTGGTCGATCAGGAAAATGCCGATGCCTTGCTTCTTGAGCTCGTCGATCAGCTCGGCCACCATCCGCGTTTCTTCCACGCCCAACGCCGCGGTGGGTTCGTCCATGATCAGGATCTTGGCGTTGAAATAGACAGCGCGGCTGATCGCGACCGACTGGCGTTGACCGCCCGAGAGCCCGGCGACCGGGGTGTGGTAGCGGCGGAAGTTGGGCGTCAGCCGGCCCATGATCTTGCGGGTCTCCGCTTCCATCCTGGCGTCGTCGACGAACCCCAGCGGCGAGGTGATCTCGCGGCCGAGGAACAGGTTGGACGAGGCATCGAGGTTGTCGGCCAGCGCGAGGGTCTGGTAGATCGTCTCGATATTGTAGTCGCGCGCGTCGCGCGGGTTGTTGATGTCGGTGAGCTGACCATTGACATAGATCTCGCCGCCGTCGCGTTTGAGCGCGCCCGACAGCATCTTCATCAGCACCGACTTGCCGGCACCGTTGTGGCCGAGCACGCCCACGACTTCGCCGGGATAGAGATCGACCGTCACGTGGTCGACGGCGCGGATGCCGCCGAAGGCCTTCTGCATGTCGCGCATTTCGACGAGGGGGGTTTGCTTGTCCGTTGGCTTGGCCATCACTTGATCCCCGTGCGCTTGCGATACAGGATGTCGACGAAGACGGCGAGCACCAGCACGATGCCGACGACGATGTTCTGGAACGGGGCGTCGACCCCGACCATGGCCATGCCCGATTGCAACGATTGCATGATGAGCGCCCCGAGAATGGCACCGTGAATTGTCCCTAATCCGCCGGAAAGCGCGGTTCCGCCGATCACCGCGGCAGCGATCACCCGCAGCTCGTCGAGCGTGCCGATGTCGTTTGTGTGGAAGGTGAGCCGCGCCGAGGCCACCACCGCCGAGATCGCGCAGAGCGCCCCCATGATGGCGAAGACCTTTACGGTCAGCCAACGGATGTCGACCCCGGCGAGCGAGGTGGCTTCCGGGTTGCCGCCGGCGGCGAAGATGTAGCGGCCCAACCGCGTCTTGGTGGCGACCATGGTCATGACGATGGCAACGAGGATCAGGATGAGCACCGAATAGGGGATGCCGTAGGCTTCGCTGTAGCCTTCAGGCATGGTCTCGCCCCGGGCCGCAAACTCGCGCTGGATCACCCGTACCGGTTTTTCGTAATTGTTGAGGATCAGGACGAACCCGAGGATCGCGCCCGAAATGATCGCGCCCAGGGTGATTTCGGCCCAGAGCGGTTTCACCGGAAACTCGTGCTGTACCTTGCGCCGCCGCGCGGTGAACAGGCCGAACAGCGCCGCCGCAATCGCCAGCAGGCCGAAGATCAGGCTGCCGGTCTCGCCGAGCGTTCCGCCGATGCCACCCAATGACTGGAAGCGTTCGTCGAGCGGGCCGATGGTTTGGCCGCGGGTCTGGAACCAGGCGACGTTGCGCCAGACGAAAAGCCCGCCGAGCGTGACGATGAAGGCCGGGATGGTCAGGAAGCCGATCAGATAGCCGTGGAAAGCGCCGATCAGCGTGCCCGCTACGAGGCCGATGAGGATGGTGACGAAGACCGTGGCCGGGTTGTTCAGTCCGAAGCCGAAATCGTTCGGCAAGACCTGGGTCTGGGTCATCGCCATCAGGGCCGAAACGGTCGCAAGCAGCGCGCCGACCGAAAGGTCGATATGCCGGGTGACGATGACGAAGACCATGCCGGCGGCCATGATGCCGACGGAGACGGTCTGGATCGTCAGGTTGAAGATGTTGCGGGGCGTGAGAAAACGCCCGTCAGTCCAGAAATTGAACACCAGCGCGATCGCGACGAAAGCACCGATCATGCCCAGAAGGCGCGTGTCGATTTCAAGTGTTGCGAGGAGATTGCGGGAACCGACCTTGGTCGGCTCGGACGTCGTGTCGCTCATCGGTTGTTCCCCGGACAGTCTTTTCTGGTTGGCCGCCCCCGGGGTGCCCGGGGGCGGCTTTGTCTCAAGTTCGGATCAGTTGCACATCATCAGTTGCACATCATCAGTTGCACATCATCAGTTGCACGGGGCCGGGCCGCCCTCGACACCCTGGCACAGGGTTTCGAGAGAGATCCAACCGCCGTCGACGACCTCGGAGAGGTTCTCCTGGGTGATCGGGTTCGGCGCGAGGAAGATCGCGTTGACCTCGACACCACCCGGGGTGGTGAACATGGTCTCGCCGACATCTTCAAGGCTGGCGCCACCGATCATCGCCACNGCGGCTTCGCCGGCGGCTTTGCCGAGCTCGCGGGCGTCTTTCCAGACCGACACGGTCTGGGTGCCCTTGGCGACACGGTTCAGCGCGGCATGGTCACCGTCCTGACCGGACACCGGGATGCCTTCCATGCCCTGCGCGGTGAGCGCCGCGACCACGCCGCCGGCGGTGCCGTCGTTGGAGGCGACCACGGCATCGACCGCGTTGTCTTGTGCCGTCAGGATCTGTTCCATGTTGCGCTGCGCATTGGCCGGAACCCAGCCGTCGGTGTAGGCTTCACCGACGATGGTGATGTCGCCGGCATCAATCGCGGCCTGCAGGATTTCCTGCTGCCCGCCACGCAGGAAGTCGGCGTTCGGATCGGTGGGCGAGCCCTTGATCATGACGTAGTTGCCGGTCGGCTGCGCGGCAAACACGGCGCGGGCCTGCATCCGGCCCACTTCGACGTTGTCGAAGGTGAGATACAGCGCGCGCGGGTCTTCGATCAGGCGGTCATAGGCGACCACCGGGATGCCCTCGACGGCCGCCGCTTCGACGGCGGGGATGATCGCCTGGGTGTCTTGCGCGAGGATGATCACGGCATCGACGCCCTGGGCAATCAGGCTTTCCACGTCGGAAAGCTGCTTCGAGGCCGAGCTCTGCGCGTCTGCGGAGACGTAGCTCGCGCCACCCGCTTCGAGCGCTGCGACGAGCGCGGCTTCATCGGTTTTCCACCGTTCTTCCTGGAAGTTCGACCAGCTCACGCCGACGGTCTGCGCGATCGCCGAAGTTGCCATTGTCGCGCCCAGAATTGCTGCGGCAAATACAGTAGTTTTCTTCATGATGTCCTCCCAAACAAACACCGCTCCGGAGCCTTGGGGCATGGATGCCGCAAGGATTCGGCGGTGACGACGAGAATCTAACACAATTAATTCGGCTGGCAAAAAAAATTTGCGTCCCGGCGACCCCAATGTGATACACAAAGGGCTACCAAGGAGGAATTGAGCCGTGGCGAGGCCAGAAAAGTTTTCCGCCGGCGGTGATCCGCGGGAAGCGAGCCGGCAACAGGTCGTGTCCGTGATCCGCGCCGCGGGTCAGATCGCGCGCATCGACATCGCGCAGGAGACCGGGGTCAGCCCCGCGACAGTGACGGCGATCACCGCCGAGTTGATCCGGGCGGGGTTGATCGAGGAAGTCTCTCCGGGCTCAGCGCCCTCCACACCGGGCCGCGGGCGTCCCCGCGTGTCGCTCCGGGTGAGGGGTGCGGCGCATATTCTTGCCGGTATCAAGGTCTCGTCCGGGACGATCAGCACAATCCTGATCGATTTCGACGGCACCACGCTCTCGGAACACGAGGCCCCCCTGCCCGAAGCGCAGATGGCGCCGGAAATGCTTGTGCGCCAGATCGTCGATACGCTGGCGGCAGCGGCGGCCGAAACGGGGCGCGACATTGGCGATCTTTCAGGTCTCGGCGTCGGGGTCTCGGGCGTGGTCGACGTGCCCGAGGGCCTCGTCCACTGGTCGCCTTCGCTCACGCGGCGCAACGTTGCGCTGCGCGACATGCTGGAGGCTGCGCTGCCGATGCCGGTTTTCCTCGACAACGACGCCAATTCCGTCGCCAAGGCCGAACAGCTCTTCGGCGACGGGCGCGGCGTGCGCGATTTCCTCGTCGTTACCATCGAGCATGGCGTCGGCCTCGGCATCGTCATCGATGGCCGGGTCTACCGGGGGTCGCGCGGCTGCGGGGCGGAGTTCGGCCACACCAAGGTGCATCTCGGCGGCGCGCTGTGCCGGTGCGGCCAACGGGGGTGCCTGGAGGCCTACGTTGCCGACTACGCACTGTTGCGCGAGGCCGCAGTGACCTTGCCGGGGCTGACCGGCCAAACGCCCGAGGAGAAGCTCGACGCACTTTTCGCCGCCGCCCGATCCGGAGACCAGACGGCGCAGTCGATCCTCGAACGCGCCAGCCGGATGTTCGCCATGGGTCTCGCCAATCTCGTCAACATCTTCGATCCCGGGCTCATCATCGTTTCGGGCGAGCGGATGAGCCATGATTTCCTCTATTCCGACGAGGTCATCGCGATGATGAAAACCCAGGTGCTCCAGGTCGACGCCCCCCCGCCGGAGGTGCGCATCCACAAATGGGGCGACATGATGTGGGCCAAGGGGGCGGCGGCCTATGCGATGGAGGGCGTAACCGAGCTCGCGGTGCGTGGGTTGAACGATGCGTGAGGCATTGGTGCTGGGGCTTTTGCCGGTGCTGGTCCTCGCTGTGGCGGCGCGCGCCGGGCCGGTGTTCACCCCGGTCGAGGTGCCGAGCCATGTCTATGACGGCGGATGGGAGCATTTCGTGGGCGGCGGCGTCTCGGCCTTCGACTGCAACGGCGACCGGTTCCCCGAGCTTTTCGCTGCTGGCGGGACCAATCCGGCGAGGCTCCTGGTCAACGAAACGAAGACGCCCGGGGCGCTGCCGGTTTTTCGCGACGCGACCCCGGCGGCCGTTGCGCTCGACGGGGTCACCGGTGCCTATCCGCTCGACATCGACGGCGACGGCCGGCTCGATCTCGCGGTGATGCGGGTCGGGAAAAACTTCCTGCTCAAGGGCGGCCCCGACTGCGCTTTCACACCGTTCGATCTGGGCTTTGAAAGTGGCGATCGCTGGACGACCTCTTTCACTGCGGCTTGGGAGGAAGACCGCGCCCTGCCGACCTTGTTTTTCGGCAATTACGTCGACCGGGACGACCCTGAGGGACCTTTCGAGGCCTGCGATGCCAACCAGCTCTACAGGCCGGAAAACGGTGTCTATTCCGCCCCCATCCAGATCGAACCCGGGTATTGCGCCCTGTCGGCGCTGTTCTCGGACTGGGACCGCACCGGTCGGGCCGATCTCAGGCTGTCCAACGACCGGCAGTATTATGTCCGCGACGGCCAGGAGGAGCTTTGGGCGATGCAAGCGACGCCCCGGCTCTACACCGAACCCGAAGGCTGGAAGCGCCAGTCGCTCTGGGGGATGGGCATTGCGTCGCGCGACGTGAACGGCGACGGTCTCCCGGACGTGTTCCTTTCGACCATGGGCGATCAACGCCTGCAACTGCGCGAGCCCGGCGGGCCGATCTGGCGCGATGTCGCCTACGCGATGGGCACCACCGCCCAGCGCCCGCATCTCGGCGACGACGGGCGGCCCTCGACCGGGTGGAGCATCGTGTTCGGCGATGTCGATCTCGACGGGCGCGACGACGTGTTCATCGCCAAGGGCAATGTCGAGCAGATGCCGTCGAACGCGATGGAAGACCCGAACAACCTGCTCATGCAAGGAGCTGACGACATTTTCCGGGAGGCCAGCATCGAGGCCGGTGTCGCCTCGCTCGCGCGCTCGCGCGGTGCGGTGCTTGCGGACTTGAACCTCGACGGACGGCTCGATCTTGCCGTGGTCAACCGGCGTGTGCCGATGGAGGTCTATGCCAACACGACCGAAACGGACGGCCATTGGCTCGCCGTGGACCTGCGCCAGCCGGGGCCCAACATCCGCGCCGTGGGCGCCTGGCTCGATCTGCGGGTCGCAGACCGCGTGATCGTGCGCGAGGTCACGGTCGGCGGCACCCATGCCTCGGGCGTGGCCCTGCCGGAGCATTTCGGGCTTGGAACCGCCGCGCGCGCCGAGCTTCGTGTGACCTGGCCGGACGGCACCGTCACGGAATGGATGCCGGTGGCGGCGAATGGCACCATGCGGATCACCCGTGGCACGGATGGCGTGACACAGGAAAGGCTCTAATCCACCGGCAATCCGCTTGGGACGCTCTGCGGCACCCCCAGCCTGCCGGTCAGGCTCACCGTGTCGGTCAGACTGTGGAGGAAGGCGACCAATGCGGCCACTTCGTCGTCGGTCAAGGCAACCGGTTCGAGCTCATTCGCGGCTGCGATCGCCGCCATGTCCTGCGCGCTCGACAGGATGATCCGATCGGTTCCCTCCGCGCCCGGCAGGTCCGGCAAAACCGCCTGGCCGATGTCATAGGCCTGGAGCGAGGCCACCGGATCGAGATGGTGGCGCACCATGGCTTCGAGCGTCGCGTAGGCACCGTCATGCCCATAGGGCGCGGTCAGCGCGATGTTGCGCAAGGAGGGCGTGCGGAACCGGTAGGCGTCATCCGGGTCGCCGGTCACCCGGAAGCGGCCAATGTCGCGGCTGTCGCTCTCGAACCGCTCCACCTTGCCCGGGCCGATCTGCGGCATGGCGATGGCGTGGAAGGACTGGTCGGTGAGGAACTTTCCGGAATGACAGGAGTCGCAGGCGGCCTTGCCGTAGAACAGCGCCATGCCCTCCGCCGCGGGTCCCGAAAGCGGCTCCGTTCCGCGCAGATGCCGGTCAAACGGGCTGTCGTCGGTGCGCCATTCGAAGACGATGAACTCGGCGATCACGTTGGAAATATCAGTGAACAGGATCGGGCGCGGGCCGATCACCGCGTCGAACATCTCGCGGTAGTCCGGCACCGCCTCGACCCGTTTCGCTATCAGATCCCAGGCCCCGCCCGGTCCGGTCAATAGCCCGGTGCGTACCGCCTTGGAGATGTCGCTCTCGCCATAATGCCCCGCCATCTCGTCCTGGCTCAGAACCGGGAACATCGCCTGTGCCGACAGCACGCCGGTGAAGCCCTCGACCATCTCCTGGCCGAGCGGCGTGCGGATGCCGCCGGGCTTGGTCGGGTCCGCCTCGAGGCGGCCAGCATGGAACATCGAGGTGAACGCGTGGGCGCCGAGGTTGAACAGGCCGGGCGCGTTGCGAGGGATGCGTTGCTCGGGCAGGTTGTCGCCGACAAGGCGGCGCTCCGGGCCAAGCCCGACCCCGCCGTCGCCGATGCCGAGCGACAGACCGTCGGAGGTGCCGAGCGACGGATGGTGGCAGGTGGAACAGGCGACCGTTTTCGACCCCGAGAGCAACGGGTCGTAGAACAGGAGCTGCCCGAGCGCCACCTGCGCGGGTGTGGTCATCACGTAGTCCGCATCGGTGATCGGGTCGGGCAGCCCCCCCGCCCGGGCGGCCGAAGCCAGCAGCAGGAGGGCGACGGCGGCGCGCATCACGTAACCTCGATTGTCAGTTTCTGCCGGTAAGGGTTCTCGGGCGTGACGATCTGGGAGGGGAAATCCGGGTGGTTCACCGCATCCGGAAACCCCTCGGGTTCGAGGCAGACGGCGGTGAAGGGAGCGAAGGGCGCCCCAAGCGTGTCTGCGTTGTAGACCTGCATGCCCGGCTGTCCGGTGAAAAAGCTGAGCGTCGGCCCGCCTNGCACCGACAACACGGCGCCGGGCGCGCCGCTTTCCAGCACCAGGCAGCCGTCGATCCCATCGCGCCCCGGGTCCGCGGCGCCGATGGNGCGGGCCTCGCGGAAGTCGAACTTCGTGCCCGCGACCGATGAGATCAGGCCCGTCTGGATCAGATCGTCGCCGGCCACCAGATAGCTCTCGGCCGGCACGCTGAGCACATGATCCCAGATCTCGCCACCACCTGCGAGGTTGTAGTAATTGTGCTGGGCGAGATTGATCGGTGTCGGCCGGTCTACCTCGGCGCGCATGTCGTAGATCAGCGCCGTTTCGGACAGCGCAACCACGATTTCGAACTCTGCTCGCCCCGGGAACCCGCTCTCGCCATCAGGGCTGACATAGGCCAGGCGCACCGCGTTCGCGGTGGTATCGGCCTCCATCTCCCAGAACCGCGAATTGAGCCCTTCCGGCCCCCCGTGCAGCGTGTTCGGCCCGTGGTTCAGCGGCAGTTGCACCTCTCTGCCTTCGTGCGAAAAACGGCCGCCCCGGGTCCGATTGGCGAGCCGTCCGCAGATGGCACCGAGGTAGTAGCGGTCGGTTGCGTACTGCGCGGGGTCCGCGTACCCCAGCACGATGTTGCGCGNACCGATCCGCCAGGCTTGCGTGATCGCGCCGTAGCTCAGGAGCGTCACGGCCATATCACCCGCGGTCAGGCGGGCGGCGTCCACCGCCCGCCCGCCGATCGTGGCTATGCCCCGCGTGATCATGGCTCAGACGAACCTGTTGACCACGTTCTCGAGGTATTCCTGTTTCCCCGACCGCGGCTCCGGTTCGATCCCTTCGTCTTCGACCTTGCGGGCGATCTCGTCGAGCGAGCCGCCGCCGGCGAGCACGCCTTGCCAATAGTCACTGTTCCAGCCGGAATAGCGTTCGTCGACGAAATCGGACATGGTCCCGTCCTCGATCATCGCGGCGGCGGCCTTGAGGCCGCGGGCACAGGTGTCCATGCCGCCGATATGGCCGATGAGCAGGTCGTCGGCGTCGATCGACTGGCGTCGCAGCTTTGAATCGAAATTGGTGCCGCCGCCAGCCTCGAAGCCGCCGTGCTTGAGGATATGGTAATAGGCCAGCGCCACTTCGGGCACGTTGTTGGGGAACTGGTCGGTGTCCCAACCCGACTGATAGTCGTTCCGGTTCGCGTCGATCGACCCAAAAATCCCCAATGTCTGGGCGAGCGCGATCTCGTGCTCCCAAGAATGGCCGGCGAGAATCGAGTGGCCTTGTTCGATGTTGACCCGCACCTCGTTTTCGAGCCCATGGCGCTTGAGGAAGCCGTAGACCGTGGCGACATCGTAGTCGTACTGGTGCTTCGACGGTTCCTGCGGCTTGGGCTCGATCATGATCTGCCCCTCGAACCCGATCGCGTGCTTGTATTCCACCACCATGTGAAGCATCCGGCCCATCTGCTGGTCTTCGCGGCCGAGATCGGTGTTGAGCAGGGTCTCGTAGCCTTCGCGCCCACCCCAGAGCACGTAGTTCTGACCGCCGAGCTTCTTGGTCGCATCCATGCAGGATTTGATCGTCGCGGCGGAATAGGCAAACACTTCCGGGTCGGGGTTGGTCGAGGCGCCGGACATGAAGCGGCGATGGCTGAACAGATTGGCGGTGCCCCAGAGCAGTTTGACGCCGGTCTCTTCCTGCTTCGCGGCGAAGATCTCGACGATCTCGTCGAACGCCCGCTTGTTGGCAGAGAAGTTTCCGAGGTCGGGTCGCATGTCGGCGTCATGGAAGCAGTAAAACGGCGCGCCGAGGGCGGAGAACAGCTCGAAGGCCACGTCGGCTTTCACTTTGGCGTTCTCAACCGAGTCCTGCGGATACCAGGGCCGGTCGAAGGTGGGGCCGCCGAAGGGATCGAGCCCCTCCCAGGCGAAGCTGTGCCAATAGGCGACGGCGAAGCGAAGTTGGTCTTCCATGCGTTTGCCGAGAACGATCTCGTCGGGATCGTAGTGGCGGAAGGCCAGCGGGTTGGTGCTGTCGGGCCCCTCGAAAGGGATCTTGTCGGTGGAAAAGAAACCGGTGTTCATAGGACCTCCTTAATGGCCGGGTAAAGGGCGCGGAATTGGGCGTACGCGTCCTCGTAGGCGCCAGCGAGACCCTGGCGCGGTTCGATGGTGCGGGCGACGGCGGGACGGGTCATGATCTCGCCCGGATCCGCCCCGGTGTCTCCGACGATGGCGAGGCGGGCGGCGCCGAGTGCTGCGCCGAAATCACCGGCTTCGGGCAGGTCGATCGGCACATCCAGCAGGGTGGCGATCAGCTCGACCCAATAGTCGGAGTTCGACCCCCCGCCGATGCCGAGCAGGCTTTTGAGCTCGGTCCCGGTCGCTTTGAGCGCTTCGTGGTTGTCCTTGAGCGCAAAGGCCACGCCCTCGACAACCGCCTGGGTCAACTCCCTATGCCCGTCGCCGATGCCGATACCGGCAAAGGCGCCGCGGATGGCCGCATCGTTGTGCGGGGTGCGCTCACCCGAAAGGTAGGGCAGGAAGCGGACTTGACCGGGACCCTCGATGCTGTCGCCGAGCAGTGCACTCAGCTCCGCCGGTTTCTTGCCGGTCTGTGCCGCCAGCCAATTGAGGCTGTCGGTCGCCGACAGGATTACGCCCATCTGATACCAGGTGTCCGGCACCGAATGGCAGAAGGTGTGAACCGCCGTTTCCGGGCTCGGCGAAAAGCCCGCCTTGGCCGAGAGCAGCACGCCGGAGGTGCCGAGCGAGACAAAGCCGTCGCCCTCGTCAAAGCACCCTACCCCACAGGCCGAGGCTGAATTGTCGCCACCGCCGCCAACCACTTTCACGGTACCTTTGATGCCCCAACGGTTGGCCAACTCGGCCCGCAGCGTGCCCGACACCTCGGTGCCTTCGACGAGCCGCGGCATCTGGTCGGCCCGCATGCCCGATTTTTCGAGCAGCTCGTCTGACCAGGCACGCGCACCCACATCCATCCAGGACGTGCCCGCGCTGTCGGACATGTCGGAGACGTGGTCGCCGGTCAGCCAGAGGCGCAGGTAATCCTTGGGCAGCAGCACCATCGCCACCTGGTCGAAGAGCGCGCGCTCGTGAGCCTTCACCCAGGCGAGCTTCGGCGCCGTGAAGCCGGGGAAGACAATGTTGCCGCTGATCTTGCGAAATGCCGGATCGGCGTCCATCGCCGCGGCCTCTTCGGCCGAGCGGGTGTCGTTCCAGAGAATCGCAGGGCGCAGCACTTTATCGGCCCGGTCGAGCAGTGTCGCGCCGTGCATCTGGCCCGAAAAACTGATCGCTTTCAACGTGGCAAGCTCGGATGGATGGCTGGCTTTCAGCGCATCGAGCGCGCGTTCGGTCGCCGCGACCCAATCGGCCGGATCCTGTTCGCTCCATCCCGAATGGGGATGTGAGACGGGGTAGGCCTGGTCGGATGCGACGAGAACATTCCCGTCGGCATCCACGAGAATTGCACGCAAGCCGGAGGTGCCGAGATCAAGTCCGAGATACATTTAATCTCCCGCTGGCGATTTATTTCACTCGTCAAAAATATTGAACCGAGTCCGCCTCATTGTCAATCGTGAACACTGCGCGCGACCGCGACAGCCCAGCCCTCCAGAGGGAAACCCGGGATGTTCAGGTTGGTGCATTCTTCAGTTTCACCGCAGGGGTTGACGACCCCGGATGTGGCGCCGTTGACATCCATCCGACGAGACCCGGGTATTGTGCTCGTTTGCGGAGTTTGCATGGTGCTGCACAGGGCGCGGGGAGGTGCTGTGTCACATACCGCCCGAGGCGACCGCTCCGACCGGCCTGTGTTACGGCTCTATTCGGCGTAACAGTGTCTCCAATGACCGTGTTCGAACGCAAACTGTTTCCGGGACGCGTTCGGCACTGGACCCCGGCGAAGATACGGCCATGGCAGTGAAAACAACCGGGACTGCGCCAAACAACGAGGCTCATGTGAGACTAACATTTGGACAATCGCCGAAACGCCCTGGAATGCTCCCCTTGCGGGATTGCCAATCCGGCGCTTCTCGGCGCGCCTGTCGGGATCCGACCCGGTTCGTTCGATTTGTGTCACTCGAAGTCCTGCGGCACAGACAAGAATCCCGTGGCCGTTAACGGCCGGTTTACCAAATCACGCGACCCTGTCGCCATGACACGCCGCGAGTCGCATTTTTCAGAAGCCGCCCTGCCCTTGTTCGCGCAGGACGCGGCCGAGCCGCGTCCGGTGGGCCGGGAGGGGCGCTTGCCCTCCTATGTCACCGACCATCGCCAGCGCCTTCGGGCCCGGTTTCGCGACCTCGGGGCGCAATCGCTCCCCGATTACGAATTGCTGGAACTCGTGCTGTTTCGCGCCCTGCCCCGCGGGGACGCAAAGCCGCTCGCGCGCGCGCTTCTCGACCGTTTCGGCGATTTCAACGGTGTCATCTCCGCGCCGGAACCCCGGCTCCGGGAGCAGACCGGCGTCGCTGACGCGGTGGTGACGGAACTCAAGATCGTGGAAGCGGCGGCGCAACGGCTGGCGCGTGCCCGGGTGATCCATCGCTCGGTGATTTCGTCATGGGACGCGCTGCTCGACTATTGCCGCACCACCATGGCGCACCGCGATACCGAGCATTTCCGGGTGCTGTTCCTCGACCGCCAGAACGTGCTCATCGCCGACGAGGAACAGGCGCGGGGCACGGTCAACCATGTGCCGGTCTACCCCCGCGAAGTGGCGAAGCGGGCGTTGGAGCTCAACGCTTCGGCCGTCATCCTCGTCCACAATCATCCCTCCGGCGATCCGACGCCATCGGACAGCGATATCGTCATGACCGAAAAGGTGCGGGCCGCGGTCGAGGCACTGGAGATCACCCTGCACGATCACCTGGTGATCGGCCACGCCCGCGAGGTCAGCTTCCGCGATGCCGGGCTACTCTGATCCGATCCGCTGGCGCAAAACCGCGTCAGACTGAAACACTCTGATCTTAGGTTCTTGCCCAAATTCCTGAATCTGGATCAAATCCTTTTTCAGATTGGTTCGATCTGAAACGTTTTGATCTAGTCGACCCAGACTTCGACGCGCCGGTTCACCTGCCGACCCCAGGCGGTGTCGTCGCAGGCCATCGGCAGCGCCTCGCCGAACCCATCCGTCTCGATCTTCACACGTGCGGGGTCGTGGCCTTCGGTTCTGGCAATCACCGCGGCGCGCACCGTTTCGGCCCGGCGACGCGACAGGCGGAGATTGGCCGTGGCCGATCCCGCGCTGTCGGAGAAGCCCGCAAAGGACAGCTTCCGCCCGTCAAAAGCCCCTGTCTCCAGGGCCGCCGCCAGGATCGCGACATTGGCACGCGACGGGGCGTCTAGCGCGGTCGAGCCGTCGAGGAAGCGGAAGGTGACCGAGAGGCGCCGTTTGCCGATGAACAGCGGCATCATGCGCTGCAAATCTTCGAGGGTGACCTCGGGCCCGGCGGCCCGAATTGCATTGGCGAGCCGGCCCCCTTGGGCGGCAAGCGGGATCTCGGCGAAGTCCTGATCGACGAACCCCACGCCCCGGACGACGCCCTGAGCCTCTGGCGAGCGCAGGTAAACCAGCAATTCGCGCGCCACCTTCGGCAACCGGCGTCCTGGCAAGTAGAGATACAACGGCAACGTGAGCGGATAATCCCCCGCCTTGACCGTCACCTGGTCGGCAGCGACGTCGAGGGCGCACGCGCCGGTGACGGTCAGCGGGCGGGCGACGCCGACGTGGGACAGGGTCGTCACGCCAATTCCGCGCGGATCGCGCTCCAGGGCGACCGCGAGAGCGTCGACATTGGTATGGACGACAAGCGCGGAGGAAAGTGCCGTGCCAACGCCGCCAAGGACACGTTCAACGAAGACCGCGCCGGCCCCGGTCTGCGGATTGGTGAGATGCAGGGTGATCGGTGCGTTTTCGCCGCCGAGGGCGGACCAAGTCTCTATTTCACCGGAAAAGACAGCGGCCAGCTCCTCCATACTCACACGTCGGACCGGGTTGGCGGCGTTGACGGCGGGCACAAGCGCATCACGCGCGAGAACCCGGTACTGGCGCGGTCCCTGAAGGTCTCCCAATCCCGCATCAATCGCGATGGCCCGTTCGGCACTGGTGACTTCGCGCAAGGCAAGCGCCATGTCGGCCTGATCGGAGATCAGATCAACGAAGCCATCCGCCGTGTTCGAGCTGCGCAGGGTGATCTCGGCGGCCTGCGTGCCGGAGCCTGGGTCGTCGAGGCGGAACACCCGTTCCGCAGCGCCGGCGTCGCTCTCGGCCAACGCATAGCCCGCCGTATCCGCGAAGCCCTCGATCAGCGCGGGCAGGAGCGCCTCGGCCATCACCCCTGCGCCGGCCAGGGTGAACCGAGCCACGTAGGCGCCGGGTGTCGGACAGGCCGGGCCTTTGCAATCGACCCNGGATCCGTCGAGAGTGAGCACGCCGAACGCGGTATCGACCCGGAAAAACTCGCCGTCGAATCCGAGCAGCGNTCCGCTGATTTCGATCGCACCGTCTTTCGATTGCAGGGTGATGTCATCGGCCCGGGCGGAGGGGACCAGGGCAGCATTAGAGACAAAAAGTGCGGCGAAGATCGCCGCACGCAGGATTTTCATCTCGGACCTCGGAACTTGCGCGTTACCTCCGTGCGAGTTTCAACTCAACAGGCAGGTTTTTCAACACAAGATATTCGCCCACCGCATCGCAGCCCGGCACTACCATTGTGAGCGGTTCGACATGGGGTGCGCGGCTCGGGTTGGTGCGCAGGATCCAGCCTTCGATCTCGCCTCCACAGGTGTTTTCCATGACCTGCGCCTCGATCGACACGTCCGGTTCCAGCCCCTCACGCATGAGCGCGGCGGGGTAGGTGTAGACATCGGCCGCGAACCCGCTGGACGTGCTGCCGAGCACGGACACGAACCCGCTGGTCCCGGCAACGGCCGCGTCGGGCGTGCCCGGCGTGTCGGCCCAGATATGGCCCGTTTCGCCGTAGCTTGCGCCGCCTTCAAGCGCGTGGAGTTGAAGGCCGGTGGCCCCCTGCCAGATGACGGCGATCCGGTCGAAGGCATCGAAATCGGGCACCGTCACTTCGAGATCCTTGTCCGCCCCGTCGGCGAAGCCAAGAGACACCTTGGCAGAGCCGGTCATCGCCGGCACTTCGACGGTGAGCGAGCCGTCGGGGCCGAGTTGTTCGCTGAACTTCAGCCCGGCGTGCTCGAAAGCGACGGATTCACCCGAGTTGCAGGGCGCGGTGATTTTGATTTCCAAGAGCGCGCCGGGTTTCGCGCTGCCCTCGATGTCGATGGCGCAACCGGCAATCTCCGGCTCGGCCGGTGCCATGGTGGCGGCCGGCGGCATGTCCAGCTCGTCGGATGCGGCGGCGAACACACTGTCCTTGGCGCGTTCCGGCGCGGGTTCGGTGATGGTCAGGAGCGGAGCGGACGCCGCGCGGGTCACCTCTTCCAGCACCAGGTCGGCCTTCGGCGCGGGGTAGATCGCGGTGCTGGCAGTGCCGATTTCAGGGATGATCGCGGGCTTGGGCGCTGGTCTCGCGGTCACGAGGGGCGCGAAGGCCACGATCTCCGCCGTGGCACTATCGATCGCCTCGGCCACGGCGGCGGTGTCGGTGTCGGTGTCGGTGTCGGCGATCGTTTCTGCGACCTCGGGCATCCTGTTACCAGGCGCACCCGGCGGGGCATCGGCGATGCTCTCACCGGCGGGCGCGGTCTCGGGTTCGGCGGGCAGGATTTCCGGCACCGGCACGGCCGTGACGATTGCGGGTGTGCTCGTCTGCGGCGTGGCGGCGACGATCTCCGGCGCATCGGTTTGTGGCGGCGCGGCGAGGATTTGCGGAGCCGATATGGCCGGGACAGATGCGCTCATCATCGCGGGACCCCGGGATCCCCCGGATGTCTGTTGCATGAAGTGTCCGGCGGCACCGGCGATCAGAAGTGCGGCCGAGGCCGTGTAGACCCGCTTGCGGTCAACACCGGCGGCCTTTGCTTTCAGATCGGCGAGCATGGCGATCTCCCTTGGATTCCGTCGGCGTGCAGTCTTCCGCAGCATTGCGCCGACGAAATGGACAGAAGGTGGCCATTTCCAGTTTTGTTTCGATTCGTGAACATCGAGTAAATGCTTGGACTTCAAGCATTTTCCGGGCCTTCGTCGCCTCGGCGCCCGTTTCGGGACGTGCCCCCGCCGCGGAATCCGGGCGGGGGCCTCATTCTTGCCGCAATTGCCTCAGAACGACCCGTGGCAGTGCTTGAACTTCTTGCCGGAGCCACAGGGGCAGGGATCGTTGCGGCCCGGATTGCCCCAGGTTTTCGGGTCGTTCTCATCGAATCCGGCCTGCGGAATACCCTTCGGCAACTCAGCACCCGGCCCGAGCACCTGTTCGGCCGCTTTCTTCTGCGCATCCGCCAACGCCTGCTGTTGGGCGAGCATCTGCTGCATCATCTGCTCCTGCTCCTCCGCCGACATCGGGCGCACCTGGCCGAGCTTCTGGGTGACTTCCACACGCAACGAATCGATCATGTTCTCGAACAGCTGGAAGCTCTCGGTCTTGTATTCGTTGAGCGGGTCGCGCTGGGCATAGCCCCGGAATCCCACGACCGAACGCAGGTGTTCGAGCGTGAGCAGGTGTTCGCGCCACTTGCCGTCGATCGTCTGGAGCAGGATCTGCTTTTCGATCCCGCGCATGGTTTCGGCGCCGAAAGCCTCGGCCTTCTCCGCCATCTGGGTGTCGGTCGCCTCGTAGAGACGTTCACGGACCTGTTCGTCGTCGACACCCTCTTCCTTCGCCCAGTCGATGACCGGCACGTCGACATTGAGCTGTTCGATGATCGCCGCGTAGAGCCCTTCGGTGTCCCATTGTTCGGCATATGACCTGGGCGGCATATGTTGCGTGACCAGATCGTCGATCACCGTGTGGCGCATGTCCTGGGTGACATCGGACAGGTCTTCGTCTTCCAGGTATTCGCGGCGCTGGCTGAAGATCACCTTCCGCTGATCGTTCATCACGTCGTCGAATTTCAGCAGCTGTTTGCGGATGTCGAAGTTGCGCCCCTCGACCTTGGCCTGGGCCCGTTCGAGCGACTTGTTGACCCAGGGGTGAACGATCGCCTCGCCTTCTTGCATACCGAGACCCGAAAGCACCTTGTCGAGCCGTTCGGACCCGAAGATCCGCATCAGATCATCGTCGAGCGACAGGAAGAACGCGGAGCGGCCCGGATCGCCCTGACGGCCGCCTCGGCCGCGCAGCTGGTTGTCGATCCGGCGGCTTTCGTGGCGCTCGGTCGCCAGCACGAAGAGCCCGCCTGCGTCCTTGACCTTCTGTTCCCAGTCCTTGTGCTCGGCTTCGATCCGCGCGCGCACCTCGTCGGGGTTGGCCTCCGGATCGGCCGCCAGCGCTTCCATCACCTTGAACTCGACGTTGCCGCCGAGTTTGATGTCGGTGCCCCGGCCGGCCATGTTGGTGGCGATTGTCACCGCGCCGAACTTGCCGGCATCGGCGATGATCTGGGCTTCCTGTTCGTGCTGGCGGGCGTTCAGCACGTTGTGCTTGAGGCCTTCCTTGGTGAGCAGATCGGAAAGGAATTCGGACTTCTCGATCGAGGTGGTGCCAACCAGAACCGGTTGACCCTTTTCGTTGGATTTCTTTATCTCCTCGACGATGGCCGCGTATTTCTCGTCGGCCGAGCGATAGACCGCATCATGTTCGTCGACCCGCGTGATCGGCAGGTTGGTGGGTACCTCGACCACCCCGAGCTTGTAGATGTCGTCGAATTCTTCGGCTTCGGTCAGGGCGGTACCGGTCATGCCGGCGAGCTTGTCGTAGAGACGGAAATAGTTCTGGAACGTTACGCTGGCGAGGGTGACGTTCTCGGGCCGGATGTTGCAGCCCTCCTTGGCCTCGATCGCCTGGTGCAGGCCATCCGACAGGCGGCGGCCGCTCATCATCCGTCCGGTGAACTCGTCGATCAGGACCACGTCGTCGTCGCGGACGATATAGTCCTTGTCGCGCGTAAACAGCTTGTGGGCGCGCAGGCCCTGGTTGACGTGGTGAACAAGCGTGGTGCTTTCGGGGTCGTAGAGCGTCTGGCCTTCGGGCAGCAGTCCCGCAGCGGAAAGCCGCTCTTCGAGAAACTCGTTGCCTTCGTCGGTGAAGGTGACGTTGCGGGTTTTTTCATCGAGCGTGTAGTGCTCTTCACGAACCTCGGGAATGAGCTTGTCGATGGTGACGTAGAGCTCGGAGCGGTCCTGGCTGGGCCCGGAGATGATCAGCGGGGTACGCGCCTCGTCGATCAGGATCGAGTCGACCTCGTCGACGATCGCAAAATTATGCGCGCGCTGATACATCTGGTTGAGCTCGGCCTTCATGTTGTCGCGCAGGTAGTCGAAACCGAGCTCGTTGTTGGTGGCGTAGGTGATGTCGGCCGCGTAGGCCGCCTGCTTCTCCGAGTCGGGCTGTTGCGGATAGACCACGCCGGTGGTCATGCCCAGCGCGGCATAGACCTTGCCCATCCATTCCGAGTCGCGTTTGGCGAGGTAATCGTTGACCGTGACGATGTGCACGCCGTCGCCGCCGAGCGCGTTGAGATAGGCGGCAAAGGTGGCCACGAGGGTCTTGCCCTCGCCGGTTTTCATTTCGGCGATGGATCCCTGATGCAGGAATATCCCGCCCATGAGCTGCACGTCGAAGGCACGCAACCCCAAGGCGCGCCTGGCGGCCTCGCGGCAGTTGGCGAAGGCTTCCGGCAGCAGATCTTCGAGGCTCTCGCCATCGGCAACGCGCTTTCGGAAGCTGTCCGTTTTCTCGATAATCCCCTCGTCGGACAGCGCCTGGAACTCTTCTTCGAGGGCGTTGATCTTTTCGATGATGGGACGGGTAGCCTTGATCTTGCGGTCGTTCGGGGTGCCAAAGACTTTTTTGGCCAGTGTTCCGATACCCAGCATGTTTTCTCGCCCGACTATATTCGTTCACGTCTGTGCGCATGGCCTTGCCGGCACCTGCACGGCCCCATATCAAGGACGCGAGTAGCGCCCTCCGCGGGACCCTTGCGATGTAAGGGCGGGGGTCGGAAGTGTCAACGACGCCGGATACCGGCAGGACCCAAGGAAACCCTATGAAACTTATGGTCAAACCCACCGCCCTTCTTGCCGGCGCTGCGATCGCCTTTGCCGCCGCCAGCCCGCTTCGGGCGCAGGATGCCGAGCCGGCCACCGAAGCGCCGGCGGAGATGCAGGACGTGACCGCCGAAACCGTCGTTGCGACGGTGAACGGGGAGGACATCACCATCGGTCACCTGGTGCTGGCACGGTTCTCNCTGCCGGACCAGTATCAGGCGCTGCCCAACGATGTGCTGTTCGAGGGGCTGATCGACCAGCTCATCCAGCAGACCGTGCTGGGGCAGGCCGTGGGCGAGATGACCCAGCGCGCGCAGGCCCAGCTCGACAACGAGCGCCGCTCGATCGTTGCCGCCGAACAGCTCGGCAAGGTTGTCTCCGGCGCCGTGACCGAAGATGCGGTCGCCGCGGCCTACGAGGCCGAGTATTCCGATGCCGAGCCGAGCCAGGAATGGGATGCCTCTCATATCCTGGTCGAAACCGAGGAAGAGGCCGCGACCCTGCTCGAAGAGCTGGAAGGCGGCGCCGATTTCGCCGAGCTCGCACAGGCCAAGTCGACCGGCCCCTCCGGACCCAACGGCGGCGCGCTGGGGTGGTTCGGCCCGGGCATGATGGTCAAGGAGTTCGAGGACGCGGTGACGGACATGGAACCGGGCGCTGTCGCCGGTCCGATCAAGACCCAGTTCGGCTGGCATGTGGTCAAGCTCAACGATGCGCGCATGAAAGGCGCCCCGGCGCTCGGCGAAGTGCGCGCGGAGATCGTCACAAAGCTCGAAAACGATGCAGTCGAACAGGCGCTCGCCACCTTGATCGGCGCCGCAGAGATCGAGCGGGCCGATGTGTCGGCGATTGATCCGAACGTGCTCAGCGATCCCGCCATTCTCGACTGACGGAGGCACATGATGGCTGAAGGGGATACGCTCGAGGCGCTCGAGGCGCGTCTTGCCGGATTGATAGCCGAGCTGAAGGAAACCGAAGCCCGGATCGAGGCGCTCCGGGGGCCAAGAGTGTCCCCGCTCGCACCGCCGGACGGGTTTCCCGCGCTGCCGGCGATCGGCGGCGTGCGGTTCGCCGCGGTTGAGGCGGGGGTGCGCTACGGCGGGCGGCTCGACGTGATGCTGGCGGTCTGCGATCCCGGCACGACCGTCGCGGGCGTCTTCACCAGGTCGTCGACCCGGTCTGCCAACGTGCTCGATTGCCAGGCGAAGCTTGGCTCGGATCCCGCCGGCGGCGTCGCGATCATCGTCAATTCCGGCAATTCCAACGCCTTCACGGGCAAGCACGGCGACGGCTCGGTGAAAGCAATTTGCGCGGCGGTCGCAGGGGCCACCGGTGTGGCTGAAAACAGAGTCTATTCCGCCTCGACCGGGGTGATCGGGGAGCGGCTGCCGCATCAGCGGATCACCGCGAAGATCGCCGATCTGACCGCTGCGCTTGATGCGAAAGGCATCGAACGGGCCGCGCGCGCGATCATGACCACCGACACCTACCCCAAGGGCGCCGCGGCCGAGATCGAGATCGACGGGCGCCCGGTGCGCATTGCCGGATTCGCCAAGGGCTCGGGCATGATCGCGCCTGATATGGCCACGATGCTGGTCTACATCTTCACCGATGCCGCGGTCGATCAGGCCGATCTCCAGACGATGCTTTCTCAGCTGACAGGCCCCACCTTCAACTCCATCACCGTCGACAGCGACACCTCGACCTCCGATACCCTGCTGCTCGCCGCCACCGGCGCCTCGGGGGTTGCGGTGTCTGCGGACACCAGCGAGTTCCGCATCGCGCTTGAACTGGTCATGCGCAATCTCGCCCACCAGGTGGTGCGCGACGGCGAAGGGGCCACGAAGTTCGTCGAGGTGCAGGTCAGCGGCGCGGCCTCGGACACGGACGCGCGCACCCATGCGCTCGCCATCGCCAATTCGCCGCTGGTCAAGACAGCCATTGCTGGCGAAGACCCCAACTGGGGCCGCATCGTCATGGCGATCGGCAAATCCGGCGCTCTGGCCGATCGCGACAAGCTGACGATCCGGTTCGGCGATACCCTTGTGGCCGAGGCCGGTTGGGTCTCGCCCGACTACCGCGAGGAACTGGGCGCGGCCTACATGAAGAACGCCGAGCTCGTGATCGCCGTCGACCTCGGCCTCGGCGCGGGCACGGCGACGGTCTGGGGCTGCGATCTCACGCACGACTACATCCGGATCAACGCGGACTATCGGTCGTGACGTGCCAATGAAGACCGTCCTGGTCTCTGCCGTTGCGCTCATCGACATCGATGGGAGGGTGCTGCTCGCCCAGCGCCCCGAGGGCAAGTCGATGGCGGGGCTCTGGGAGTTTCCCGGTGGCAAGGTCGAATCGGGTGAGACGCCGGAGGCCGCACTGATCCGGGAACTGCGTGAAGAGCTTGGAATCGACACCAGCGCCTCCTGCCTCGCCCCGCTCGCTTTCGCCAGCCACACCTACGACGACTTTCATCTTCTGATGCCGCTGTTCGCCTGCAGGCGTTGGACCGGAAGCGTAATTCCCATGGAAGGTCAAAGACTTGCCTGGGTTCGGGCGGGGGATCTCAAGACCTACGAGATGCCTCCGGCCGATGTGCCGCTGATCCCGATCCTGCGCGAATGGTTGTGAACCAATAGCGCGTACCGTCAGGTAATTGTTTACAGAGTGCCTGTTGACCCGGCAGTATCTCGTGGTCTGAAGGGGGAATGGACATGGTCAAGACAATCACCGTAGGCGACTACATTTCGGTTCAGGGCCTCTGGGTCCGCAACCTGGCCGACGGCCGCATGGTCGTGCGCGTCGGGCAAAAGGAATTCGTCGGTCGGCCCATCACGAAGGTCTTGCCGAAGAGGGTCCTGGTGGATGCCTGAACGCCACACAGCCTGAACGCCACACTGGCCAGGAATGAAAAAGGGGCGCCGTGGGGCGCCCCTTTGTCTTGAACCATTCGTTTTGAACCGGTGGCCCGCAATCACTCGAGTGTGCGCTCGACCTCTTCGCGCTCGAAGATCTCGATCACGTCGGCCGGGCGAATGTCGTCGTAGGCTTCGAACGCCATACCGCATTCCTGGCCAGAATGGACTTCCTTGACCTCGTCCTTGAAGCGCTTCAGCGTCTTCAGCGTGCCTTCGTGGATCACCACGTTGTCGCGCAGCAGGCGCACACCCGCCGACCGGCGCGCAACGCCTTCGGTGACGAGACAGCCCGCGACCTTGCCGACACCGGTGACCTTGAAGACCTCCTTGATCTCGGCATAGCCGATGAAGTTCTCGCGCACTTCCGCCGAAAGCAGACCCGAAGCCGCCTGTTTCACATCGTCGACGAGATCGTAGATCACGCTGTAGTAGCGGATCTCGACGCCCTTCTGGTTGGCGCTGTTACGCGCCGGCGCGTTGGCGCGGACATTGAAGCCGATGACCGGCGCGCCGGAGGCTTCGGCCAGCCCGATGTCGCTCTCGGTGATGGCGCCGACACCGTAGTGCAGCACGCGCACGCGTACCTCGTCGTTGCCGATCTTCTCCATCGCCTGGACGATGGCTTCGGCAGAGCCCTGCACGTCGGCTTTCACCAGGATCGGCAGTTCCTTCACGTTCTCGTTTTCTTTCGCCTGGGCGAGAAGCTGTTCGAGCGAGGTGCCGGCACCGGCAGCGGCGCGCTTGTCCTTCGCGGCCTGATGGCGGTATTCGGCGATTTCGCGGGCCTGGGCCTCGGTGTCGACCACGTTGAGCACGTCGCCCGCTTCCGGGGTGCCGTTGAGACCGAGCACCTCGACCGGCACGGAAGGCCCGGCCTCCTCGACCCGGTCGCCCTTGTCGTCGACCAGCGCACGAACCTTGCCCCATTGCTCGCCGACGACGAAGATGTCGCCCCGACGCAGGGTGCCGTTCTGAACGAGCACGGTGGCCACAGGACCACGTCCGACATCGAGCTGGGCTTCGATCACAGCCCCTTGCGCGGCACGTTTCGGGTTGGCCTTGAGTTCGAGAATCTCGGCCTGAAGCGCGATGGCTTCGAGCAAGGCATCGAGGCCCTGGCCGGAGATGGCCGACACTTCGATATCCTGCACGTCACCCGAGAGCCCTTCGACGATCACCTCATACTGAAGCAGGTCGGTGCGCACCTTGTCGGGGTTGGCATCGGGCTTGTCGCATTTGTTGATCGCCACGATCATCGGCACTTGGGCGGCCTTGGCGTGGTTGATCGCCTCGACCGTCTGCGGCATCACCGCGTCATCGGCGGCGACGACCAGCACGACGATGTCGGTCACTTGAGCCCCGCGAGCCCGCATCGAGGTGAACGCGGCGTGGCCGGGCGTGTCGAGGAAGGTGAGCACCTGCCCGCTGTCGGCTTTCACCTGATAGGCGCCGATGTGCTGGGTGATCCCGCCGGCTTCGCCCGCGGTCACCTTCGAATGGCGGATCGCGTCGAGCAGCGACGTCTTGCCGTGGTCGACATGGCCCATAACGGTGATGACCGGCGGGCGCGACACGAGATCTTCGGGCGAATCATCTTCAGTCTTGATCACGTCTTCGACGTCGGCATCCGAGACCCGGATGATCCGGTGGCCAAATTCCTCGATGAGGATCTCCGCCGTGTCCTGATCGATCGACTGGTTCTGGGTGACCATCATGTCCATCTTCATCAGCGCCTTGACCACGTCGGCGACGCGTTCGGACATCCGGTTGGCCAGTTCCGAGACCACGATGGTCTCGGGCACCTTGACGTCGCGCACCACCTTTTCGTGGGACGCGCTGACGCCCATCGCCTTCTGGCGCATCCGCTCCTGCTTGCGCTTCATCGCGGCCGCCGAGCGTTGCCGCCCCTGCCCGCCCGAGAGCGCCTGGTTCAGCGTGAGCTTGCCGGACCGGCGGTTGCCGTCGTCGCCCTTGCCACGGCCGCGGTTGTCGCGGTCGTCGGCGCGGCCGCGATCAGTCTTGCGGGCCGTCGCGGGGGTTTTTGCGGTGCGGGCTTCGGCGGCCTGGGCCGCGGCGGGATCGGGCGCCGGCGCGGCCGCTTTGGCCGCCGCTTCCTTGCGCTTGCGCTCCGCTGCCTCGGCCTCATCGGCCTTGCGCTTGGCGGCCTCGGCGCGCTCTTTCTCTTCGCGATCCTTTTCCTCCGCCTCGCGGCGGCGGCGTTCGCGGTCTTCCTCGCGGGCCTTTTCTTCGGCTGCGCGTACGCGTGCCTCTTCGGCCTCGTTGGCCTTGGCCGCGGCGAGCGCTTTCATCCGACGCTCAAGCTCGGCGTCGGTAATCCCTGCGGGGCGCTTCGACGGATCCTGAGAAGACGCCTTGCCAGCGCCGCCACCGCCCGCGGCCGCAGCACCGGGCTTGGGGACGACGACGCGCTTGCGTTTCGTCTCCACAACCACGTTCTTGGTCCGTCCATGGCTGAAGCTCTGCTTCACCTGGCCAGGCCGGCCGCTACGCAGACCAAGGGGCTTTTTGCCGTCGCTTTCGCTCATATCGTCTTCGTACCTTTCCGGCGGGCGGTCCCGCCGTCCATTGTTTTGCGCAATCCGGACAGTTTCGCGGCTTCCTCTACTACACGTGAAGTGAGTCCGCTACCCGCGAGCGCGCTATGTATCACATTTTCCCGGCCGAATGCCAAACCCAATTCGGAGCCTGTCAAACAGCCGATGAACCGCCCACCATAAGGGGTGCGCAGCTTCGACTTGCCTCGTTCCGACCCGTCGGACGCCTGAATCAAAACCCGGGCTTCCTCCTTGCCGAGCCAGTCTTTCACCTTCTCATACCCTGCCACCGCCTTGCCCGCCTTGCGGGCGAGCGAGACGAGGTGAACCACCCTGTCGGCCAGCGCGGCCTCGATCCGATCCACCAGATCGTCCGGCACGGTCACCGGTTGGCGCGCGGCGCGCACGAAGAGGTTCTTCGCAACTGCCTTTTCGAGCGCCTCACGGCTCGCGCTGACCCAGATGCCCCGGCCGGGCAGTTTGCCGAGCAGATCAGGCACTATTGCACCGTCAGGTCCGACGACAAACCGGATGAGTTCACCCACCGGTTTCACCTCGCCGGTGACGATACAGCGCCGCTCAGACGCTCCCGTCCGGTCCTTTGTCCGACCTCCGCGGGTCATGCGCCGGTCCTCCGAGGCCCCAAGTTCAGGCCCCGGCCTCCTCGGTTTCTTCACCCTCTTCGGTCTCTTCCTCTTCCACGAGGTCGGCCGGATCGACCCAGCCAAGCTGGATACGGGCGGTCATGACCATGTTTTGCGCCTCCTCGAGGTTCACCTCGAACTTCTCGAGCAGGCCGTCGTCCTTCTGCCGTTCGCCATCGACCGTGGTCCAGCCGCCGGCCAGTTCCCAGTCGGCACAGGTGGCGAAATCCTCAAGCGAGAGCACACCGTCTTCCGCCAGCGCCTCGATCATCTGCGGCGTGAGCCCCTCGAAATTCACCAGGCTGTCCTGAACGCCCAGTTCACGGGCATGTTCCATGGCCTTCTTCGCCTGCGCCTCAAGGAAATCACGGGCACGGGCCTGGAGTTCTTTGGCCGTGTCGTCGTCGACGCCGTCGATCACCAGCAACTCGTCGATCTCGACATAGGCCACTTCTTCGAGCGACGTGAAGCCCTCGGAAACCAGAAGTTGGGCAAAGAACTCGTCGAGATCAAGGGTCTCCATGAAGAGATTCGTCCGTTCGGCAAATTCAGCCTGGCGGCGTTTGCTCTCTTCTTCCTCGGTGAGGATGTCGATATCGAGCGCGGTAAGCTGGCTGGCGAGGCGCACGTTCTGGCCGCGGCGGCCGATCGCGAGCGAGAGCTGTTCATCGGGAACAACCACCTCGATGCGCTCGGCATCCTCGTCGAGCACGACCTTCGACACCTCGGCCGGCTGCAAAGCGTTGACCAGGAAGGTCGGCACGTCCTCGTTCCACGGGATAATGTCGATCTTCTCGCCCTGGAGCTCGTTGACCACCGCCTGCACGCGCGAGCCGCGCATACCGACACAGGCGCCGACCGGGTCGATGGAGCTGTCATAGCTCACCACGGCGATCTTGGCGCGTGAACCGGGATCGCGGGCGACGGCCTTGATCTCGATGATGCCGTCGTAGATTTCCGGCACTTCCATCTTGAACAGTTCGGCCATGAACTGCGGATCGGTACGGCTGAGGAAGATCTGGGGCCCACGGGCCTCGCGGCGCACATCCTTCACGAAGCAGCGGATGCGGTCGTTCGGGCGGTAGCTCTCGCGGCCGATCTTCTCGTTGCGGCGCAGGATGGCTTCGCCGGCGCCCACATCGACGATGACGTTGCCGTATTCCTCGCGCTTGACCACGCCGTTGATGATGGTGCCGGCGCGATCCTTGAATTCCTCGTATTGCCGGTCGCGCTCGGCCTCGCGCACCTTTTGCAGGATCACCTGCTTGGCGCTCTGCGCGGCGATTCGGCCCATCTCGATGGGCGGCACTTCGTCGACGATGGAGTCGCCCACCTTCGGGTCGTCGAGATACTGCTTGGCCTGTGCCACGGTCAGCTCGGCCTGGTAGTTCTCCAGCTCTTCGTCCTCGACCACGGTGCGCACGCGGGTAAAGGTGGCGCGGCCGGTCTTGCGGTCGATCGACACGCGAATGTCCATCTCGGCGCCGTAGCGGCTCTTCGCGGCGCGCGCGAGGCTCTCTTCCATCGCCTCGATCACGAGGCCCGGTTCGATCATCTTCTCGCGCGCCACCGCCTCGGCGGTCTGCAGAAGTTCAAGCTGGTTGGCTGAGGTGATTGCCATGGGTCAGTCCTCTTCGGAGCCGTTGTCGGCCTGGATGTCGCCCCCAAGGGGCGCGGTTTCTTCTTCGATGACGTCGAATTTCGTTTCGTCGATCTCGCCCGCGTTCTTGCGCTGGCGGAGTGTCTCGGTGATGAGCTCGTCTGTCAGCACGAGCTTGGCGTCGGCGAGCAGATCGAAGGTGAGGCCGATGGTCACCGGTTCGCCCTGGTCCTCGATCTCGATCAAGACCTCGTCGCCTTCGGTGCCCTGAAGCACGCCCTTGAAGCGCTTGCGCCCGTCGATCAGCTCTTCGGTCTCGATCTTGGCGACAGACCCGTTCCAGGTGGCGAAATCCTTGAGCCGGGTCAGCGGCCGGTCGATCCCGGGGCTGGAGACCTCAAGCGTGTAATTGTCGGTGATCGGGTCCTCGACATCGAGCACCGCGCCGACCGCCGTGGTAATCTCGGCAAGATCGTCCACCTCGATCCCGCCATCGGGCTTCTCGGCCATGATCTGCAGGGTGGGCGTGTTGCCGCCCATCAGCCGCAGCCGCACCAGCTCATACCCCATCCCCTCGATCGCGGGGCGGGTGATGGCGGCAAGCCGCTGGTCGATGGATGTCTTGGCGACGAGGTCTGTCATGGTTCGGTTCTGGGTTGCCTTCAAGCACAAAAAAACGGGCCAGCGGGCCCGTTGGATTTTCCGGTGGAGCCTCGGGGGTGGAAGCCGAGGCGCCGCTATTGAGGGGGATATAGGCGGGATGGGGCCCGACTGCAAGGAAAAGCTGTCAGACAGGTTTTTGCGCGATCAGAAACAGCGTCCGCCCCGCATCCGGTTGCCAGTCCTCCTCGATCTCGAAACCTGCGTCGCGCATCATCGCGCGCAGATCCTCCGCGCCGAAGAAACTCAAATGCGGCAGACGGCCAATGGCCTGGCCGAGCGGGGCGATGAGTTTCAGCGGCCACATGCGGCCGAGTAGAGCCGTGGAGGTGACGAAGTGTCCACCCAGCCTCAGCACACGGAAAGCCTCGGCGATGGTGGCTCTCGGGTCGGGCACAAGGTGCAGGATCGACAGGCCCAGCACCATGTCGAGGCTTTCGTCGTCAAGCGCCATCTCGTCGAATGCGGCCACATCGAAGGTGAGATTTTCGGGCATCGGCTCTTTCGTGCGCGCGATTTCGATCATCGCGTCCGAGAAATCCGTGGCCCGGTAGGATTTGACGTGGTCTGCGTGGATGAGAGCGGTGCTGCCGGTGCCGCAGCCAAACTCCAGCGCCTGCGTTTCGGGCGTCATCCGCGCCTGCGTCAGCTCGAGCTTGCGCTTGTAGGCGGCTTCATCGGAAATCGGCGAGGAGGCGTACTTCTCGGCGATCCGGTTCCAGAAGGCGGCCTTGTGCATTTTGCTTTCCTCCATGTTAATCATGTTTAACATGGTGCCGACCGAACCGATTACAAGCCCGATTACAGGCCCGGTGCCCTACAACCGCAGCGTCGAACTCTGCCGGGCGAGGTTGTCCATCGTGCGCACCAGTTCCGAGGCAATGCCCGGTTCCGACACCGCATGGCCGGCCCGCGCAACGAGACGCAATTCGCTCATCGGCCAGGCCTGGTGCAGATCCCACGCCGATCGGGGCGGACAGATCATGTCGTGCCGGCCCTGCACGATCGTCCCGGGCACCTGCGCGATCCGGTCCATGTTGGCGAGGATCTGATGATCGGGGCCGAGGAAGGCCTTGTTGATGAAATAGTGGTTTTCGAGTTTCGAGAAGGCGAGCGCGTAGTCGGCGGGGCTTTCGGCGACGGCCCCGTCGTTGTCGATCGAAGCGAGCGCGTTTTCCCAGGCGGCCCATTTTCGGGCATGAACCACTTCCTCGGAGCGTTTGCCCGAGAACAGCCGTTTGTGATAGGCGCCGATGATATCTTCGCGCTCCCCCGCCGGAATAGGCTCTATGAATCGCGCCCAGAGGTCGGGCCAGAACTTGCCCGCACCGCCCCCGTAGAACCAGTCGAGCTCGCCCTGGGTTGCCAGGAATACACCGCGCAACACGAGCCACGAGATCCGGGACGGATGCGCCTGGGCATAAACGAGCGCAAGCGTCGCCCCCCAGCTGCCGCCGAACACGATCCAGCGGTCGAGCCCCAGGGTCGTGCGGATGTGTTCGATATCGCGCACGAGATGCCAGGTGGTGTTGTCAGTGACGCAGGCATGCGGCCGCGACCGCCCGCAGCCACGCTGGTCGAACAGGATGGTGCGGTACTGCTCGGGATCGAAGAACCGGCGCATCGCGGGCGAACAGCCGCCGCCCGGCCCGCCGTGCAACACGATCACCGGAATCCCGACCGGGTTGCCGACCTCCTCGACATAGAGCGTGTGGCCTTCGCCCACTTCCAGCATATGTCGCCGGAAGGGCTCGCGTCCGGGGTAGAGTTTTCCGCCAGTCGTATTATGTCGTGAGGAACGATCCATGAGATCCCGTATAATACGCAGCCGTTGTGATCGCCACGAGAAAGAAGCCAACATGACAACCGCCCAGACAACCGTCGATCCGTCCGAAGTCGCCAAGTTCGAGGCGATGTCCGCCGAATGGTGGGATCCGACCGGCAAGTTCAAGCCGCTGCACATGATGAACCCGGTTCGGCTCGATTACATCACGGACAAGATCGCCGAACGGTTCGGGCGGGATCTGAACGGGCCGACGCCGTTCGAGGGTTTGCGCCTTCTCGATATCGGCTGCGGTGGAGGGCTGCTTTCCGAACCGATGGCGCGGCTCGGAGCGCAGGTGATCGGCGCCGACGCGGCGGAGCGCAACATACCCGTCGCGCGGATCCATGCCGAACAATCCGGGCTCGATATCGACTATCGTTTCACCACCGCCGAGGCGCTGGCCGGAGCGGGCGAGCTTTTCGACGTGGTGCTCAACATGGAAGTGGTCGAGCACGTGGCGAGCCCGATCGACTACCTCACCGCCTGCCGCAATCTGCTCAAGCCGGGCGGGCTCATGCTGGCCTCCACCATCAACCGCAATCCGAAGAGCTACGCGATAGCGGTTTTCGGGGCCGAGCGGGTCATGCGCTGGTTGCCGGTGGGCACCCATGAGTGGTCGAAGTTCATCACGCCAGCCGAGCTCGAAGAGCTGCTGATCCAGGCCGGTCTCGAGGTGACCGACACGTCGGGCTACGTGTTCAACCCGCTCACCTGGAGCTGGTCGATCTCTGAGAAAGACCTCAGCGTCAACTACGTGACCGCCTCGATCCGCCCGGAATAGGCCCTGTTTCTCCGGAGATGGGAACCAGTCGCGCCAAACCGGCGCTGAAGCTGCGTGCTAGTCTATCTGGTCGAATTGTTCGCGGATCGCGCGCAGCACGGGCAGGGCAGCGCGCACCTTGTCGGGACCGATTCGATCGACCACCTCGGCAATCAGCGGCGCGATCGACGACAACGCCGCATTGCGCGCCGCGCGCCCCGCCGGGCTGATCGTCACCTGCTTGCGACGCGCATCGTCCCAGTCGGGATGGATATGCACATGCCCCGCCCATTCGAGCTTGCCAAGCGTGTTGGTCATAGCCCCGCGGGTGACGTGAAAGGTCCGCGCGAGCCCGGCCGGAGTCCGGACCTCGGCGGCGCCCGCCAGGTGATTGAGCACCGAAAAATGGCTGAGCTCCATGCCTTTCGGCAGCACTTTCGACAGCGCCGTTCGGGCCAGCTGATCGGCCATGAACATCTCGCTGAACAGCGCAATGGACAGGTTTTCGGAGCTATCGGACGTCAAGGACCTAGGAATTCCCGATCATGGTGAAGCGACGGAACACGTCTGCGCGCATGGTCTACTGAAGCGAGATCGAAATCAACAAGCGTGACGCAGGGCTCGGTTCCGGCATCGGCAAGCACTTCGCCCGAAGGCGAGACCGCCAGGGAGTGGCCGTGAGTCGCGCGGCCGTTCGCATTCTCTCCGGTCTGCGCAGGCGCCAGGACGAAAGCGCCGTTTTCGATGGCGCGGGCGCGCAAAAGGCTCTCCCAATGCGCCTTGCCGGTCTCCCGGGTGAAGGCCGACGGCACGGTGAGGATTTCCGCCCCCGCCTGTGCAAGTCTCCGGTAGAGCCCCGGAAACCGCAGGTCGTAGCAGATGCTGAGCCCGATCCTCGCTATCGGCGTTTCGGCCATGACCGCGCGCGCGCCGGGACGAAACGCCGCACTTTCGCGGTAGCGTTCGGTTTGCGACAGGTCCACGTCGAACATGTGGATCTTGTCGTAGCGCGCCGCAATCCGTCCTTCGGGCGAGACGAGGAACGACCGGTTGGCAAATCTTCCGTCCGGATCGTCCGTCCTCAGGGCCAGCGACCCGATCAGCAGCCAGAGCCCCTGCCGACCAGCTTCGTCACAAAGCGCCGCCAGGGTCGGGTCGCTGTTTTCGGGATGCACCATCGCGGCGAGGTGGGCACGCTCGGCGGTGACGATGTTGGTGACCTCGGGGGTCAACACGAGATTTGCGCCCGCCGCGGCGGCATCGCGCAGAAAGCCCCGGGTGATGGCCAGATTGGCCTCCGGATCGGGTCCGGAAGAAAGCTGGATCAACCCCGCGCGCATTCAGCCTTTCAGCATCTGATCGAGCCGCCCCCGTGCTTCGAGATCGTCGATATCGTCGAACCCGCCCACATGGGTGTCGCCGATCCAGATCTGCGGCACGGTTGACCGACCGTTCGTCTTCTGGATCATTTCACGCCGGAGCTCCGGGTTGCCGGAGATGTCGATCTCGGTGAAGTCGACGCCTTTGTGCGCGAGCAGCCGTTTGGCGGCGTGGCAATAGCCACAGAATGGTTTGGTATAGATGGTCACCGCTTGCATGGTTCGTCCTTGTCAAGTCGCGGCAACCCGCGCCGGTTCGGGGAGAACTTAAGCGTCCTTGACCGCGCGTGCCAGTACCAGAACGAAGACCTCGCGCGCACCGGCTGAAAGACAGGCTTCGGTCGACGCGGCAAGCGTCGCGCCCGAGGTAAAAACGTCATCGACCAGCAGAATGCGCCGATCTTTCAGGGCGGACCCCCGTTTGGGATGCGGCGCGATCTTGCCTGAGAGGTTTTGGAACCGCTCCTCGCGCGTCTTGCGTTCCTGCTGCGCGGTTCGGGTCGGGCGCACCAACGCGGTGGGCGCCACGTCGAGCCCAGCCTCCTTGGCAAGACCCCGGGCAAGCTCAGAGGCCTGATTGTAGCGCCGGCGGAAAACCCGCGTCCAATGCGCGGGCACGGGCACAACGAGCAGATCGCGCGTCAGGAAGGGGCGCGCCGCGCGGGCCATCCAGGCTGCCGCGGGTAGCACCAGATCGAGCCGGTCGTAATACTTGATCCCGAGCACGAAACGCCGCCCCTGGTCGGCGTAGATCAGAGCCGCCCGGCCACGTGCCCAGGGCCGCGCGATTGTCATGCAATCGTCGCAGAGATCCGCCGTGCCGTCGGTATCGCCGGGCAGCGGACAGCCGCATTTGTCGCAGACATGGCCGGTGATAAACGGGGTCTCGGCCCAGCATTTGCCGCAGAGCCCGTGGGTGTCTTCCACCGGTTCGCCGCAACCGACGCATTGCGCGGGGTAAAGCACCTCCAGAGCCGATTGCATTTCGTCCGCCTCCATCTTACCTCGGCCGCATGACCGATCTCGTCGACCGCACCCGCCTGACCCGGATCCGTGCCCGGGCCCGTGACGATGGCATGTTCCTGCAACATGCCGCGGCCGACGAGGTGAAGGATCGGCTGGAAATGGTTAACAGACGGTTTACGAAGGTCGCCGTCGTGACCGGATTCCCGGATCTGTGGCAGGGATACTTCCCCGACGCGACAATCGTCGCCGATGATCCCCTTCTCGCGCTTGAACCCGGCGCGTTTGATCTGGTGATTCACGGGCTGGGCTTGCATTGGGCCAACGACCCCGTGACCCAGCTGTTTCAATGCGGCCGGGCGCTGAGGCCCGACGGGCTGTTTCTCGGGGTGACCTTCGGTGGCCAGACCCTCGCCGAGCTGCGCGCTGTGCTCGCCGAGACCGAAACCGAGATGACCGGCGGCCTCAGCCCCCGGGTTCTGCCGATGGCCGAGATCCGCGACCTCGGTTCGATGCTGCAAATGGCCGGTCTCGCGCTTCCGGTGGCAGACAGCGCGCTGCGCAAGGTGAGCTACGGCGATCCCTTCTCTCTGATGCGCGATCTCAGGGCGATGGGCGAGGGTAACGCGCTCCTTCAGCGCGCCGGGCCCACCCCGCGCGAGCTGTTCACCCGGGCCGCCCGGAAATACGCCGAGGCGTTCGGGGAAAACGGGCGCATTCCGGCCACGTTCGAGATGGTTTTCCTCACCGGCTGGGCGCCGCACGAAAGCCAGCAGAAGCCGCTCAAACGCGGCTCCGCGACCGCCCGGCTCGCCGACGTGCTGGGCCAGGGCAAACTGGGTCAGGACAAACAGGGCCAGGGCAAACAGGGCCAGGGCAAATCCGATTTGCCCGATTGACCGTATCCGAGAGCAGGTTATCACGATGCGACCGGACGAGGAGAGCCAGCCGATGCGCGACACGACACATATGCCCGCCGACCACCCGAAGTTGCCGTCCGCGAAAGTCGGCGTGCTGATCGCCAATCTCGGGACACCGGATGGGACGGACTATTGGTCGATGCGGCGCTACTTGAACGAGTTTCTCTCCGACAAGCGGGTGATCGATTACCCCGCGTGGAAGTGGCAGCCGATCCTGCAGGGGCCGATCCTCACCATCCGTCCGTTCAAGTCTGGGGCCAATTACCGCAAGGTCTGGAACACCGAGGCCGACGAAGGCCCGCTGATGACGATCACCCGCGCGCAGGCCGACGCGTTGCGCGCCCGGCTCGAAGCGCGGTTCGGGGATGGGGTGATGGTCGATTTCGCGATGCGCTACGGCAATCCGTCGACCAAGGCGAAGCTCGACGAGATGGTCAAGGCGGGCTGCGACCGGATCGTGTTCTTTCCGCTCTACCCGCAATACTCCAGCCCGACGACAGCGACGGCGAACGATCAGGTCTTCCGTGCGCTCATGGAGCAGGCATGGCAGCCGTCGGTGCGCACGGTGCCGGCCTATTTCGACCGGGCGAGCTATATCGAGGCGCTCGCGCAATCGGTCGAACGGGTCTATCCGACAGAAGCCGACGCGCCCGACAAGCTCGTTTGTTCCTATCACGGGATGCCGCAGCGCTACCTGACCCAGGGCGACCCCTATCATTGCCAATGCCAGAAGACGACGCGGCTGCTGCGCGACCGGTTGGGCTGGGACGAGGCCCGCGTGGTGACGACCTTTCAGTCGGTGTTCGGTCCAGAGGAATGGCTGAAGCCCTACACGGTCGACGAGGTGGCGCGGCTTGCGGAAGCGGGCAACAAGACCATCGCGGTGATCGCCCCCGCCTTCTCGGCGGATTGCCTCGAGACCCTCGAAGAGATCAACGAGGAGATCCGCGAAAGCTTCGAGGAGGCCGGCGGCGAAAGCTTCACCTACGTCCCCTGCCTCAACGACGACGAGAGCCACATCGACATGATGGTCGACGTCATCGGCGAAAACCTGGCGGGCTGGATAGGCTGAGAGGCGGTTCATCAACTTCGACCGGGCAACAATCGCGCGAAAATCTGAGGCACAATCCAGAAATCAGGCCGTGCAACGCGTATCACGTCGTGTCACGCAGGACCGGTGCCCGAATGGACCGGCTCAGGGGCCGCGCTGCCGACAGAAAACGTCTCTAACGTTGCACCTTTTTCATATTTTTCCGTCCCTGTCGCGACGCTCGTTGCGCGTGTGTTCGATGTAACCGAGCCGTCGAGTTCTTTTCGAACGCGATATACTCCGCAGAAGGATCGTGTATCGTTTCTGATTCAGATGTTAATCTGCCATAATTGTGTCACATTGCGCTCCGTGCCCAAAGCTGCAACCGGCAAATCCGGCGAGGCCGAAACCGAGACACCCTCCGACACCGGGCCGATCTCCAACCTGCCCTCAAGCATTGTCTTTCCCGGGCCTGCCGCCATATAGGGGCGGAAGCATTGGAGGCGTCATGAGCAAACAGGATTTCCCCGGCTGGCACGGCACCACGATCATCGGGGTGAAAAAAGGGGACGAGGTTGTCATCGCGGGCGATGGCCAGGTGAGCCTGGGCCAGACCGTCATCAAAGGTACCGCGCGCAAGGTGCGCCGCCTGAGCCCCGGCGGATACGACATCGTCGCCGGGTTCGCCGGTTCCACCGCCGACGCCTTCACCCTGCTCGAACGGCTCGAGGCCAAGCTCGAACAAACCCCGGGGCAACTCGCGCGTGCCTGCGTCGAACTCGCCAAGGACTGGCGCACCGACAAATACCTCCAGAAGCTCGAAGCGATGCTGATCGTGACCGACGGCGACGGGTTGTTCGTGGTCACCGGCGCGGGCGACGTGCTGGAACCGGAGCACGACGTCACCGCCATCGGCTCGGGCGGCAATTACGCGCTCGCCGCTGCAAGGTCGATCATGGGCAGCGACAAATCCGCCGAAGACATCGCGCGCACCGCGATGGCGATCGCCGCCGACATCTGCGTGTACACCAACGGCAATCTCACCGTGGAGACCATCCGTAAATGACTGATCTGACGCCCCGCGAAATCGTCTCGGAACTCGACCGTTTCATCATCGGCCAGAAAGACGCCAAGCGCGCCGTCGCCGTGGCGCTGCGCAACCGCTGGCGGCGCAAGCAGCTCTCGCCGGAGCTGCGCGAAGAGGTCTATCCGAAAAACATCCTGATGATCGGGCCGACCGGTGTTGGCAAGACCGAGATCAGCCGCCGGCTTGCGAAACTCGCCCGTGCGCCCTTCATCAAAGTCGAGGCGACGAAATTTACCGAGGTGGGCTACGTCGGGCGCGACGTCGAGCAGATCGTGCGCGATCTCGTCGATGCCGCGATCATCCAGACCCGCGCCGACATGCGTGAGGAGGTGAAAGCCAATGCCGAGGCCAATGCCGAGGCCCGGGTGATCGAGGCGATCGCCGGGAAGGACGCGCGCGAGCAGACCCGCGAGATGTTTCGCAAGAAGCTGCGCGACGGTGAGCTCGACGACCGCGAGATCACGATCGATGTTCAGGACAGCGGGCAAGGCGGGATGCCAATGCTTGAAATCCCCGGCCAGCCCGGGATGGGTATGGGCGGCATGAACATCGGCGATATTTTCGGCAAAGCCTTTGGCGGGCGCAGCGTACGGCGCACGATGACGGTGGCCGAAAGCTACGAGGTGCTCGTCGCCGAAGAAGCCGACAAGCTGCTCGACGACGAAACCGTGAACCGTACCGCGCTCGAAGCGGTCGAGCAGAACGGCATCGTCTTCCTCGACGAGATCGACAAGGTCTGTGCCCGGGCCGATGTGCGNGGCGGCGATGTCAGCCGCGAAGGCGTGCAACGCGATCTTCTGCCGCTGATCGAGGGCACCACGGTCAGCACCAAGCAAGGGCCGGTGAAGACCGACCACATCCTGTTCATCGCCTCGGGCGCGTTTCACATCGCGAAGCCCTCCGATCTGCTGCCCGAGCTTCAGGGCCGGCTGCCGATCCGGGTCGAGCTGCGCGCGCTCACCGAGGCGGATTTCGTGCGTATCCTGACCGAGACCGACAACGCGCTCACGTTGCAATACGCCGCACTTATGCAGACCGAGGAGGTCGAGGTGACGTTCACCGAGGACGGGATCGCGGCAATGGCGCGGATCGCGGCGGAGGTGAACCAGAGCGTCGAGAACATCGGCGCGCGGCGGCTCTACACGGTGATCGAGCGGGTGTTCGAAGAGCTCGGTTTCACAGCACCCGATCATCCGGGCGAGAAGATCACCGTCGACGCGGCTTATGTGGAGGCCAATCTCGGGGAGCTGGCGCATGGGGCAGATGTGAGCCGGTACATGTTGTGATGCAGGGGAGCATGGCGCGATGAAGCGCTTCTTTGACATCACGCGCTACCCGGGTCTGTTCATCTTCGTGCTGGCCGGGGTGTCCCTCGCCGTCGTTGCCTACGCGACCTACAACCTGCTCAACCTGAGCATGGCCAACCTGGCGTTCCTGCGCAAACATGGGCTGGTGGCGCTCACCTCGGGCGGGTTGGTGCAATTTGTACAGATCGTGCTGAGCGGAATCGTCGCACTCGCGTTTTTTCTTCTCTACAAGATCTGCGAATCCGAGTTGATCCTCCGCTACCGGCGATGGATCGGCCGCTGATCTTCTCTTTTCATTCCGGAGAATTCAGGGTTGAGAGGGGCCATGCGCATTGGTTCCTTTCTCCGCGACAACGCGACCTGGCTCGCCGCCGGATTTCTGCTGACGTTCACGTCGAGCTTCGGCCAGACGTTTTTCATCTCGCTGTTCGCGGGCGAGCTGCGCGCGACCTTCGGGCTCAGCAACGGGCAATGGGGCGGGATTTACACCCTGGCCACCACCGCTTCGGCGCTGGTCATGGTCTGGACCGGGGTGCTGACCGACCGGTACCGGGTGCGCGCGCTTGGACGATATTCGCTGATCGGCCTGGCACTCGCCTGCGTCGCCATGGCGGCCGTGCCCTCCGTCTTTGCCCTCGGGTTCGTCATCTTCGCGCTCCGGTTCACCGGCCAGGGCATGACTTCGCACATCGCGGTGGTCGCCATGGCGCGCTGGTTTTCGGCGACGCGCGGCAAGGCCCTGGCGATCGCACGGCTGGGCTACACCACCGGCGAGGCGTTTCTGCCGTTGATCTTCGTGGCGCTGCTCGGGGTCTTCTCCTGGCGCCTGCTCTGGCTCTTCGCTGGCTTCGCCGCGCTCATCGCCATCCCCGCGCTGCTCGCGCTCTTGCGGCGGGAACGGGTGCCGTCGGAGATGTCCGACGCCAATGCAAGCTCCGGCCTGGGTGGGCGGCACTGGACCCGCGGCGAAGTCCTGCGCCACCGATTGTTCTGGTGCGCCGTGCCGCTGCTGGTCGGACCGGCCGCTTTCGGCACTGCGCTGTTCTTCCACCAGGTGCATATGGTGGAGGTGAAAGGCTGGGCACTGATTGACTATGTGGCTCTGTTCCCGCTGTTTTCCGGCGTCAGCTTCGTGTTCATGCTGGCCAGCGGCTTGGCCGTCGACCGGTTCGGAACCGCCCGGCTGATCCCCTGGATTCTGCTGCCGTATGTCGCTGGGTTCTTGTTGCTCGCGCAGGCCGAGAGCCTGGCCGCCGCCGCTGTCGCATTGACGCTGCTCGGTGTGACAACCGGGAGCATGGGTACGGTTCCGGCCGCCTTCTGGGCCGAGTTCTACGGCACGCGGCACATCGGCGCGATCAAGGCGATGGCGGCGGCGTTGATGGTCTTTGGAACGGCGATCGGGCCGGGTCTCACCGGTGCGCTGATCGACTTCGGGTTCGATTTTCCGAGCCAGATGATCGCCATCGGCGTCTATTTCATCTTCGCCGCCGCATGTGTCGGGTTCGGCGTCCGCTCGGTGCGCGGCGAGATCTCGGCGATTTGATGCGTAGTGTCGCCCGGCACGCGAGATTTTTCTGGCGCGAGAAATCTTTCGGGCGTAGCGATTGCTGAAAAATCGGGCAGCAGAATCATGAACCGTCGCGGCTTTCTCACTATGACCTCTTCGCTCGCGCTCTCGGCCTGTGCCGGTGGCGCGCGCACCGTCTCGCTTTCGGACGTGAACCGCGCCGGCGGCAGCATCGTGCCAATCCTCGTCGTCTCCTCGCGCAACGTGAACAGCGACGGGTCGCTCGGGTCCAAACGGGGCGAATCCCTGGCCTTTGGGCGGTATGACGTGTCGGTCCCGCCCAACCGCAAGGCGGGCAATGTGAGGTTCGGCACGTTCCGCGCCAATGCCCGCAAGCATTTCGCCACGGTCAGCAATGAGCTGTTTCCGTCGGAGGCCACCTTCCGCAGCCAGCTCAAGGCCCAGTTCCTCAGCCGGCGCGCGGGCAGGCGCAACGCGGTCGTTTTCGTGCATGGCTACAACACCGGGTACGAAGACGGGCTGTTCCGGTTTGCGCAGTTCTACTCCGACATCGGGCTCAACGATGTGCCGGTGCATTATTCCTGGCCCAGCGCCGAGAAACTGCTGCGCTACGGCTACGACCGCGATTCGATGCTCTTTGCCCGCGACGGGTTCGAGACCACGATCCGCAGCGTGCTCGCCGCCGGGGCGGAGCGGATCGTGATCGTCGGCCATTCGATGGGCACGATGCTGATCATGGAGACGCTGCGCGAGCTCGCCATTGCCGGCGATGCCGCGACGCGGGCCCGGATCGGCGGGGTGATCCTGGTTTCGCCCGATATCGACGTCGACGTGTTCCGCTCGCAAGCGCGGCGCATCGGGACCCTGCCGCAACCATTCGTGGTTTTCTCGTCAAAGCGCGACCGCGTGCTCAAGTTCGCGGCCAACGAGATCTACGGCAACACCCGTGTCGGTGCGCTCCAGCTCGACGGCGAGCTGTCGGATCTCGACGTCAACGTGGTCGACGTGACCGACTATTCCCGCGGGGTACTTGGCCACGACACGGCGATCACCTCGCCCGCCTTCCTCAAGATCATCGGAAACATGCGGGCGTTCTCTGAAAGCTTCGGCGCGGGGGCAAGCAGACTCAGCGACGATCTGCCGAGCTCGTTCATGGCGGTGCAGGATGCCGATCACTTCGATGTCGGCGCGTTCTAGGTTGATCCAGATTCGGCCGTTTGAGCAAAACCCTGGGACCAGACTGTTTCAGTCCGATCGGTTTTTGCTCTCGCCGCGCACCCTGCGAAGATAGACGTAGTAGGCGCCGGCGCCGCCGTGTTTCACATGGGCTTCGGCGATCTGCAGCACATGCAGCCTCAGCGGCATCGAGTGCAACCAATGCGGAACCTGGTGGCGCAACACCCCGTGGCGTTCCGGAATCGGACCGGATTCGTGACTAACCCGGCCCTTTCCGGTGATCACAAGGACGAGACGGCGCTCATTGGCGGTAGCTTCGAGAATGAAACGGGTGAGCGCCGGTTGGGCTTGGGCCAGGGTCATCCCGTGCAGGTCGATCCGCGCTTCGGGGCTGAGCCTGCCCTTCTTCAACTGCCCGAAGCGTTTGTGATCCATCCGCACCGGGTGCTGCTTCACATGGTCGTCGATCGACGGCGCGAAGTCATGCTTGGCGGCGCGGGGCGGGGCGGTTTCGCCCAGGCGGAAGCCCTTCAGCGGCGGTCGTGCGGGGCCCTGTTTGATAGGTGCGGGGGCTTTCGGCGCCGGCTCAGAGCGGTCGCGGTGCATCGGTTCGGCGTGCCGGACAACCTTGTTCCAGAGCTCCAACTCGTCGGGGCGGATATGCCGGGGCTTGCGGGGCGCCACGCTCAACCCTCCGGGTCGAGCGCATAGGCGCGTTGGATCGGCAAGAGCACGACCATGCGCCCGGGATCGCTGATCCGGCCGGCACGGCGCCCGGCGTCGTCCCCGGTGCCGATGAAAATATCGGCGCGCTGTGCGCCCTTGATCCGCGAGCCGGTGTCCTGCGCGACCATCAATCGGTTGAACGGGAGGCTTCCCCGCTTTTCGAGCCAGACCGGCGCGCCAAGCGGCGTGAATTCCGGATCGACCGCCAAGGTCCGCTGCGCGGTGATCGACCGGTTCATCGCACCGCGCGGTCCCCGGTGCGCGGGCAGGTCGTCAAGCTCGCGAAAAAACACATAGGAGCTGTTGTGTTGCAGGAGCCCGCGCCCGGCCGCGGGATTGCGCCGCACCCAGCTCCCGATCACCGCCTCGGACACCTGGTGCTTGTCATAGATGCCACGGCGGACAAGCTCGCCGCCGAGCGAGCGGTAGGGCTGGCCGTTGGAGCCGGCATAGCCCAGCCGGATCGTGGTGCCGTCCATGAGCCTGATCCGCCCCGATCCCTGGATCTGCATGAATTGCAGGGCGACCGGATCGTCGACCCAGGCGATCTCGAGGTCTCGATCCGCGAGCACGCCGGTGGTCTCGATCTCCCGGCGGGTCAACCAGGTGCCGCTTTCGGCGGCTTCCGGCGGCAACCGGTACACGGGGTAGTCGAACCGGGGGGTGCGAAATTGCGCGCCCCAGAGTTGCGGTTCGTAATAGGCGGTAAAGAACCCGTCTATCCCGTCCTCGATCAGCACCGGGCGGAAGAACAGCTCGAAGAACGTGCGCGCAGGTCCACCGTAGGCCGTCGCGAAGGTGCAGATCGGGCGCCACTGGCCGTCGTCGAGATGGGTACAGGTCTCCCGAAACACCTCGAACGCGGCCGCATGGTCGTCTTCGGCCCAGCCGGCAAGGTCGGCGAAGGACAGGATCGTGATGCCGGCCTCGGCGAGCCCGGCGCGGGCTTGCCCGGTGGTCGCCCCGGTGGTCACCAGGAATGCGGCTACGGCAAGGCCGAGAAGCCGCCGCATGGGTTACTCACCCGTGGCGACGAGTTGCCAGTTCGGATTGTCCGAACCCATGACGCGGGCGAAGGTCCAGACATCTTTCTGGCGTTTCACCTCGTTCGGGTTGCCTTCGACGATATCGCCCGCCTTGTCGCGCACAACCGAGGTCAGCTCGCCGACATAGCGCACGGTGACCTCGCCCTCGCGGGTCGTGGTATCAAAATTCGCACCGACCAGTTTCAGCTCACGCAGACCGACGAACTGGCTGTCGATCGTGAGGCCCTTCTGCTCGCGTGCTTCGACCACGGCGGCGAAGGTTTCGTAGACATCATCCGACAGGAAGGGACGGATGCTGGCGAGGTCGCCCTTCTCGAAGGCCATCAGGATCATCTCGTAGGCGCCGCGCGCGCCACCGAGGAATTCGCCCACCGAAAACGACGGTTCCGCCTGTTTCATTCCTGTCAACGCAGCCGCCGCTCGGCTGTCATCATCGACATGGTCGGTGATATCGGGATCGGGGCCGCCATCGATCACTTCGAAGCGATCGCGGCGCGCATCCCGCTCATCGCCCTTGCGAGTTACCACGGGCTTCTCGAATCCCTCGCGGGTTCCCAGCACATCGCGCAGACGCAGAAGCAGGAAGATTGCGATAGCCGCAAGTATCAGGAGTTGAATCACGGGTGACGATGACATGCAGACCTCATTTTCCGGCGCGATTTGAAAACCCGCGCTGACGGCACATATGTAGGCAAGCGCTGGCGACAAGTCCACAAGGCCCGCGCCGCACCAACGAGGATGTCATGCCGCTGCTATTGCTCTTCATTGCGATTCCGATGATCGAGATCGCCCTGTTCATCCAGATCGGCGGTGTGATCGGCCTTGGCTGGACCCTCGCGATCGTGTTGGCGACCGCAATCATCGGCTCCTGGCTGGTGCGTCAGCAGGGGTCGCTCGCGCTCAGACAGTTGCAGCAATCGTTCCAGGCGCTGAACGATCCGACCGAGCCGCTGGCGCATGGGGCGATGATCCTGTTTTCCGGCGCGCTCCTGCTGACCCCGGGGTTCTTCACCGACGCGGTTGGTTTTGCGCTTCTGATCCCGCCGGTCCGGCACTGGGTGTTTCGCAAACTGCGTGAACGGGTGCGGGTGCAGAGCTTCACCATGGGCGGCCAGACCGAGGATCCGTTCAACGGGCCGCCGCGGAAGACCGACGGCGACGTCATTGATGGCGAATTCACCGAAGTGACCGGTTCGAAACGCCCAACCCATTCCTCCACGCGCGGCCCGTCAGGCTGGACCAAGCAATGAGGTGCGCCAAGTCAATTGAGGCTTTCGGTCGGACCTGCTAAGCACCCCCTCGAACGTGCCTATTTGCAGGGAGATATTCATGGCCGACGAAGCCACCACGCCGCAGAAACCGCAAGACCAAGCCGCAGCCCAAGCCCCACAACCCAAGATGCAGATCCTTGGTCAGTTCATCCGCGACATGTCGTTCGAGAACATCCTGTCGCAAAAGGGTGCCAAGGGTGAGGTGAAGCCGGAACTGAAAGTCGAAGTCGCGCTCGACGCCAAGAAGCGCACAGTCGACAACCAGTTCGAGGTGATCACCAAGTTCAAGGTGAACTCGGCCAATCAAGGCGGCGGCGAGCCGCTGTTTCTGCTCGAGCTCGACTATGCCGGGATCTTCCTGATCGAAAACGTGCCCGAAGAGCACCTCGCGCAATTCCTGCTGATCGAATGCCCGCGGATGCTGTTTCCCTTCGTGCGCCGCATCGTCTCCGACGTGACGCGCGATGGCGGCTTCCCGCCGGTCAACCTCGACAGTGTCGATTTCGTCGCGCTCTACCGCCAGGAAATCGCGCGCCGCGCGGCAGCCGGCCAGTCGGCGGCGCCTACTCCGGCGAACTGACCCCGAACTTCTTCCAAAGCGCGCCGTCGCCCATCCCGTCCACGAAGGCGGTATGGGCGGCGGCTTCTTCTTTGGTGAGACGCGCCGCGAGCGGGGCGGGGCGCGGCCCCGGCCGCCAGTCTCCACCATCTGGCTGGTCGGACTTCTGGCTGCCCTGCGACGCCGCCGACAGGACCAGCCCCGGCTGACGTCCGCCGATCAATTCGAGATAGACCTCGGCGAGGATCTCGCTGTCGAGCAGCGCGCCGTGCAGTGTGCGGTGCGCGTTGTCGATCCCGAACCGGCGGCAGAGCGCGTCAAGCGAGGCCGGCGAGCCCGGATATTTCTTTCGCGCGATACCCAGCGTGTCGATGGCGCGCTCCATCGGGATCTGCGGCAGGTTGATCCAGCCGAGCTCGGCATTCAGGAACGGCACATCGAACTTGGCGTTGTGGATCACCAACCTGGCATCGCCGATGAAGTCCAGAAACGCCTGGCCGATCTCGCGAAACAGCGGCTTGTCCTTCAGGATCACCTCGCCGCCTTCGGGCGGGCGCGGGGGGATCAGAAGATCGGGCCCGAGCCCATGCACCTCGAACGCGCCTTGCGGCATGTCGCGTTCGGGGTTGATGTACTGATGATAGGTGTTGCCGGTGGGCATGTGGTTCATGAGCTCCACNGCGCCGATCTCGACCATGCGGTCGCCGGTCTTCGGGTCGAACCCGGTGGTTTCGGTGTCGAGGACGATCTCACGCATCGGCCAACCCCTCCCTGACGGCATCGATCACCCTGTGGACCTGCGCGCGCGCGGCGTCGATCTCGACGGTTTCGATCACGAAATCCGCCCGCGCGCGTTTGTCGGCATCGGGCATCTGTTTGCTCAGAATAGTCTCGAACGTTGCAATATCCATCCGGTCACGCTCCAAAACCCGTTCGCGTTGCATCTCTTTCGGCGCCGTAACCACGACGACGATATCGACCTCGTTTACCGCGCCGATCTCGAACAGAAGCGGGATATCGAGCACGATGATATCGGCCTTGGTGTATTGAATGAACGCCGCGCGGTCGGCCGCGACGAGCGGATGCACGATNGCCTCGATCCTGGCAAGCGCGCCGGGATCGGTCTTGATCCAGGCCTTGAGCGCGTNNCGGTCGACCGCGCCGTTCCTGACCGCTTCCGGCCTGAGCGCCCGGATCGGCTCAACCGCAAGCCCGCCCGGCGCATAGAGCCTGTGAACGGCCGCGTCGGCATCCCAGACCGCCACGCCCGCCTCCGCGAACATCGCTGCGGTGGTCGACTTTCCCATGCCGATCGACCCGGTCAGCCCGATGACGGTCGGCCGGCTCATTCGGTATAGGCCGCGACAACGGCCGCGCGGGCGGCGGCATCGACCACGGGGCGCTCGCCGTACCAGCGTTCGAACACCGGGGCCGCCTGGTAGAGTGCCATGCCGATCCCGTCGACGGGATAGCATCCGGCGTCGATCGCCACCCGGAGCAGGCGGGTGATGCTCGGTGAAATCGCGAGGTCCGATACCACGCAGCCCGGTCTGAGCGCGTCGAGCGGCACACGAAACTCCTGCCGCCCGGGCGATCCGAGCGGGGTCGCGTTGACCAGAGTGGTGGCCCCTTCGAGCGCGTTGCCGGCTTTCACCCAGTCGTACACCTCGATACGGCCGCCAAATTCCCGGCGCAGGGCCTCGGCCCGGGGCTTCGTCCGGTTGGCGATCCGAATCTCGTCGACCCCAACTTCCAGCATCGCCGTCACCGCCTCGCGCGCCGCGCGCCCGGCGCCGATGATCGCGGCGGGGCCCGCCTTCGGGTTCCATCCCGGCGCGTTCTGGCGAATGTTTTCGATGAACCCGTAGCCATCGGTGTTGTCGGCATGGATCTTGCCGTCGCGCCGGAAGATGAGCGTGTTGGCCCCGGACATCAGCGCGGCCCGGTCGGTGACGATATCGGCATATTCCAGCACAAGCTGCTGGTAGGGCCGGGTGATGTTGAGCCCGATGAACCCAGCCTTTGGCAGCACCTGGACGACTTCGCCGAGATCTTCGAGCGCAACGGTGAGCGGCACGAACCGTCCCGGCAGGCCGGTCGCCTCAAGCCAGTGGTCGTAGATCCGCGTCATCTCGCTCGGTTTGTCGGCGGTCTGCAACACGCCCGCGAGCGGTATCGGTGTGCTGGTCATATGGCGAGCTCTCCCCTGTCGATCAGGTACGACAAGAGTTCGGTCAAAGGCAAACCCAGAACCGTGAAGTAGTCGCCGTCAATGCGCGAAAACAGGCGCACGCCTTCTTCTTCGAGCTTGTAGCCGCCAACGGAGTGGCGAATGCTCTCCCAATTGCGCGCGACATAGTCGTCGATATAGGCTTCCGACAGCTCCCGCATCGTCAGCCGGACCACACCGACATGGCGCCAGATCGGCTGACCGGCAGAACAGATGACCGCGGCCGATAGCAGCTTGTGGGTGTGCTGCGACAGCTCGCGCAACTGGACGCGCGCCGCATCGGGGGTTTCGGGTTTCGACACCAGCTTGCCCCTGACCTCGGCCACCTGATCGCACCCGAGCACGAAGGCTTCGGGGTGTTTCGCAGAGACACGGCGCGCTTTATGCTCGGCGAGCGCATCGGCGATGTCGCGCGGCTTCGCCCCCTCGTCGAGCATCGCCGCCTTGATGGCGTCTTCGTCGACCCGCGCCGGGATCGTCTCCACGCTCAGGCCGGCGTTGCGGAGCAGGGTTGCGCGGATCTCTGATCCGGAGGCCAGGACGAAGGCGTGGGGCATGTGGACGGGCCTGTGGGTAATCCGGGTTTGTTCCGGCGTGCGGTTCGGGTGAATCTTGGCGCGTTCGCGGGCCGGTGGAAAGACCTCTGTCTCATCCCGCGGTCCACGGATGATTGTACACATGTGGGCACCAATCGAGCAGTTTTCCCGGACTTGTTCCGATCAACCGATTCTCAAACAAGCTATCCACAGAGACATATTTCAATTTTTCGTTTTAAAACAATATCTTGGAGACTATCTAATAGAGTTATGTCCGGGTTATCCCAAGCTTTCCGATCTGTGGACCCTTGCGTGGACGCCCAAGTAATCCAGACCACCCACAGCCCCTAAGACAACAACATCTTTTTCTTTCTTCTTTCTTTTAATAAGGGAGAGATGGGCAGGATTGGAACAAGGGGCTCAGAAATGTTCGATTGGCTGGCTGACATCTATCTCTGGTCCAAGGCGCTCCACGTGATCGCGGTCATCACCTGGATGGCCGGGCTTTTCTACTTGCCGAGACTTTTTGTCTACCACGCAGAACGGGTCGAGCTTGGATCCGAGACCGACGAGATGTTCAAGACGATGGAACAGATGTTGCTCAAGGCGATCATGAACCCGTCGATGATCGTCGCGTGGGTCTTCGGTCTGGCGCTGGTGTTTACCCCGGGCATCATCGACTGGANCCTGGTCTGGCCCTGGGCGAAGGGGATTTCGGTGATCCTGATGACCTGGTTTCACATGTGGCTTGCGGCACGGCGCAAGGATTTCGCGGCGGGAACCAACACGCTGCCGGGCAAACGCTACCGGATGATGAACGAGTTTCCGACCCTCTTGATGCTGGTGATCGTCTTCGCGGTAATCGTGAAATTCTGAGCCCGGATTGACTCGAAGCGGCCCGGGGCCTATATGCCACGCCAAGCGTGCCGTCCGGCGCGACGTATTTCCCTTTACATGAGAGACCGCGCTTTGGGCGCCGTCCACGGATATCCTGATGATCGATCGCTTGAACCTGTCCGAGCTCAAGGCCCAATCGCCGAAGGACCTGCTTTCCCTCGCCGAAGAGCTTGAGATCGAAAATGCCTCGACCATGCGCAAGGGCGAGATGATGTTCTCGATCCTGAAGGAGCGCGCGGAAGACGGTTGGGAGATCGGCGGCGAAGGCGTGCTGGAAGTCGTCCAGGACGGGTTCGGGTTCCTGCGAAGCCCGGAAGCCAACTACCTGCCCGGTCCCGACGATATCTACATGTCGCCTGACATGATCCGAAAGCACTCGCTGCGGACCGGGGATACGGTCGAGGGTGTGATTTCGGCGCCGGGCGAGAACGAGAACTATTTCGCGATCACCAATGTCGAGAAGATCAACTTCTCGGATCCTGCCACGGCGCGTCACAAGGTCGCCTTTGAAAACCTGACGCCTTTGCACCCGGATGAGCGGCTGAAAATGGAGATCGAGGATCCGACGATCAAGGATCGCTCGGCCCGGATCATCGACCTCGTTGCGCCGGTGGGCAAAGGGCAACGTTCGCTCATCGTGGCGCCGCCGCGCACGGGTAAGACGGTCCTGTTGCAAAACATCGCGCAGTCGGTCGCGGTCAATCATCCCGAGTGCTACCTGATCGTGCTCTTGATCGACGAACGCCCCGAGGAAGTCACCGACATGAAGCGCTCGGTGAAGGGCGAAGTCGTCGCGTCGACCTTTGACGAACCGGCGACCCGGCACGTCGCTGTGGCCGAGATGGTCATCGAGAAGGCCAAGCGTCTCGTCGAGCACAAGCGCGACGTGGTGATCCTGCTCGATTCGATCACCCGTTTGGGCCGCGCGTTCAACACCGTGGTGCCGTCTTCGGGCAAAGTCCTGACCGGCGGTGTGGATGCCAACGCGCTGCAGCGGCCCAAGCGCTTCTTCGGCGCCGCTCGGAACATCGAGGAAGGCGGATCGCTCACCATCATCGCCACCGCGCTGATTGATACCGGCAGCCGGATGGACGAGGTGATCTTCGAAGAATTCAAGGGCACCGGCAACTCGGAGATCGTGCTCGACCGCAAGGTCTCCGACAAGCGGATCTTCCCGGCGATGGACATTCTCAAGTCCGGCACCCGCAAAGAAGAGCTGCTGGTCGATCCGAAGGATCTGCAGAAGACCTACGTTCTGCGCCGGATCCTCAACCCGATGGGCACGACCGACGCCATCGAGTTCCTGATCTCCAAGCTCAAGCAAACCAAATCCAACGCCGAGTTCTTCGATTCGATGAACGCTTGAGGCGCTCGGGTCAAACCTGAGAGGCTTTGTGATGGACACGATTTTCGCCCTGGCCTCGGCCCGGGGCAAAGCGGGCGTGGCCGTTATCCGGATCTCCGGAACGCGGGCGTTCGAAGCCGGCGCGTCCCTGTGCGGGACGTTGCCCGAGATACGCGGTCTTCGCAAACTGACCGGACCGGATGATGTCGTGCTCGACGAAGCCCTCGTGCTCACCTTTTCGGCGGGGCACAGTTTCACCGGCGAGGATGTGGTCGAGTTCCAGGTCCACGGCTCCACCGCGGTGGTCAATGCGGTGCTTCGTGTGCTGGGGAATGTCGCGGGTCTGCGGGTGGCCGAGCCGGGCGAATTCACCCGGCGGGCGCTCGAAAACGGACGGTTGGACCTCGCGCAGGTCGAAGGCTTGGCCGATCTGATCGACGCTGAAACGGAAGCGCAGCGCCAGCAGGCCTTGCGGGTTCTGTCCGGCGCTTTGGGGGAAAAGGCGGAAAGCTGGCGGGCCGATCTGATCCGGGCGGCGGCGCTGATCGAAGCGACGATCGATTTTGTTGATGAGGAAGTCCCCGTCGATGTCGGTCCCGAGGTCCTGTCGCTGATCGGTGGCGTGTCGTCGGGCCTCGCGCGCGAGTGNGATGGCGTGCAGGTTGCCGAGCGGATCCGGGACGGGTTCGAGGTGGCAATCGTTGGGCCGCCGAACGCGGGCAAGTCCACGCTTCTCAACGCGCTCGCCGGGCGCGAAGCGGCGATCACCTCCGAGATCGCCGGCACGACCCGAGACGTGATCGAGGTTCGCATGGACCTCGACGGCCTGCCGGTCACGATGCTGGATACGGCAGGGTTGCGCGAAGCTGTCGATGCGGTCGAAGGCATCGGGATCGCACGTGCCCGCGAACGGGCGCTGGGTGCGGATCTGAGAATCTTCCTCACCGTCGAGGGTGATCAGGGCGCCGGGTTGGAACCGGGGGCCGAGGATATTGTGGTGGAAGGCAAGGCCGATCTCGGGCGTGCCGGGTTCGCGGTATCGGGAAAGACGGGCGCGGGGGTGGACGTTTTGGTGGCCCGTGTCGGTACCATTCTGTCGGCCCGCGCGGCGCATGCCGGCACGGCGATTCGTGAGCGTCACCGCGTCGGGATGTCGACGTCGCTGGAGGGTTTGGACCGCGCGCGAATCGCTGTATTGGCGGGGGGCGAACAGACCGAACTGGCCGCCGAGGAAATCCACCGCGCCATTCGGGCCCTTGATTCGATCGTCGGTCGGATCGATGTGGAGAACATACTCGACGAGATTTTTTCGAGTTTCTGTATCGGGAAGTAGCGGTCAGGAGGCATGTTTCACGTGAAACATTCGGCTGTCGATATCATTGTCGTCGGCGGCGGTCACGCCGGCACGGAGGCTGCGCTGGCCGCGGCTCGTATGGGTGCGCGCACGGTTCTGGTGTCGCTTCGTACGGCGGACCTCGGCGTGATGTCCTGCAACCCGGCCATCGGCGGGCTCGGCAAAGGACACCTGGTGCGCGAGATCGATGCGCTCGACGGGGCGATGGCGCGCGTCGCCGACCTGGCGGGCATCCAGTTTCGCCTGCTCAACCGCAGCAAAGGGCCGGCCGTGCAGGGCCCGCGCGCGCAGGCCGACCGGAAGCTGTATCGCGCGGCGATGGCACAGGAAGTGGCCGGGGCCGAAAACCTCACCCTCGTGGAAGGCGAAGTGACCGAGCTATTGATCCGGTCTGGCACGGTGGAGGGCGTCGCCCTCGCCGAGGGCAGCGAGATCAGGGCTCGCGCCGTCATCCTCACCGCCGGCACATTCCTGCGCGGCATCATCCATATCGGTGACCAGCAGAGCGCCGGTGGGCGGATGGGTGACAGGCCCTCGGTCCGGCTGGCGGAGCAGATCGCCGCGCTCGCGTTGCCGTTGGGCCGGTTGAAAACCGGGACACCACCGCGACTTGATGGCCGGACCATCGACTGGGATATCGTCGGCACGCAGCAGGGCGACGAAACGCCGGAGATGTTCTCGTTCCTGAGCACCGCACCAGTGGCGCGGCAGGTGGCCTGCGGCATCACCCAGACCAATGAACAGACGCATGAGATCATCAGGGCCAACCTGGATCGGTCGGCGATGTACGGCGGACAGATTGATGGGATCGGTCCACGCTATTGCCCGTCGATCGAAGACAAGGTCGTGCGATTCGCCGACAGGGATTCGCACCAGGTGTTCCTCGAACCGGAGGGGTTGGACGTCGATACGGTGTACCCGAACGGAATTTCGACCTCGCTGCCACGCGACGTCCAGGAGCGTTACGTGCGCTCGATTCGCGGCCTCGAATCGGTGCGGATCGAACAGCCGGGATACGCCATCGAGTACGACTACGTCGATCCGCGCGCCTTGCTGCAAACCCTGGAGCTGCGCGCGGTGCAGGGCGTGTATTTCGCGGGTCAGATCAACGGCACCACCGGGTATGAAGAGGCCGGCGCGCAGGGGCTTGTCGCGGGGATCAACGCGGCGCGTTGGGTGGCGGGGCTGGAACCGGTCATTTTTTCCCGCACCGAGTCCTACATCGGCGTCATGATCGACGATCTCGTCACCCGCGGTGTGACGGAGCCCTACCGGATGTTCACCTCTCGTGCGGAGTTTCGGCTCGCGTTGAGGGCAGACAATGCCGATCAGCGCCTCACTCCGCTCGGCCTCGAGATCGGCCTGGTGTCGCAAGAGCGTCAACGGGTGTTCGGCGACAAGATGGACGCCTTGAAAGAGGCCAAGGCGCAGCTGGATGGTTTGTCCTTCACGCCTCGGCAGGCACGCGCCTGCGGAGTTGAAGTGAGTGAGGACGGGACGCGGCGGACCGGGTTCGAGCTTCTGTCGATCCCCGGTGTCACCTTCGATCAGGTGGCTTCAGCGTCAGAAGATCTCGCGAAAACCGGCCCTTCGATCAGGACCCAGGTCTCCCGGGACGCGCTTTATTCGCAATACATCGAACGCCAGAAGCGGGAAGTCGCGGCGTTGAAACGCGATGAAGCGGAAACGATCCCGCCGGATTTTGACTACGCAGGCTTGGACGGTCTGACCCACGAGCTATCGGGCAAACTGGCACGGATTCGGCCTGAAAACCTGGCGCAGGCGGGGCGGATCGAGGGAATGACGCCAGCGGCGTTGACCCTTATCCTGGCGAAACTGCGCCAACGCGCCCGGGCGGCGTCTGCATGACCCAGGACGTGACGCGATTTGCAGAGGCGTTCGATGTTTCACGTGAAACACTCGACCGGCTCACCGTCTATGCCGATCTGCTCACCAAGTGGAACCCGGCCATCAATCTCGTGTCGAAATCCACTATCCCGGATCTCTGGAGCCGGCATTTCACCGATTCGGCACAACTGCTGGACATCGCGGAAATCGACAGCGGCGTTTGGGCCGACCTCGGCAGTGGCGGCGGGTTCCCGGGAATGATCGTCGCGATTCTCGCGGCCGAGAAACACCCCGGCCTGAAGATCACCTGCGTCGAAAGCGATCAGCGCAAAGCCACCTTCCTGCGCACCGTCGCGCGTGAAACCGGGACCTCGGCAACGGTCGTGTCCGAGCGCATCGAAACCCTGTCTCCGTTGAACGCCGACGTGGTTTCGGCCCGGGCGCTTGCACCGCTCCCGGGCCTCATCGGCTATGCAATCCGGCACCTCGCGCCGGAGGGAATCGCTCTGTTCCTGAAAGGCACCGGTCAAGCGAAGGAGATCGATCTGGCCCTTGCAAGCTGGGCGTTTCGGCTTGATACCTTCCCCAGCCGGACCGATCGCGAGTCCACCATCCTGAAACTCCGGAGTATTCGTCGTGTCTGAGATAACGCGGCCCAAAAAGCCCAAGATCATCGCAGTCACCAACCAGAAGGGTGGTGTTGGCAAAACGACGACGGCCATCAACCTCGGCGCCGAGCTTGCGGCTCAGGGGTACAATGTGCTCATCGTCGACATCGACCCCCAGGGCAATGCCTCCACCGGCATCGGAGTCGAGCCCAAGGACCGGGGCCTGACGACCTATGACCTGCTGCTCGAAGAAACGCCGCTACAGAACGTGATGCTGGAGACGGAAACGGAAGGGCTGTGGATCGCGCCGGCGACAACCGATCTTTCCTCTGCCGACATCGAGCTCTCTGCCAACGAGAAGCGCAGCACCATGCTGCATGATGCGCTGCGTGCGCCCGATGTCGACGACCTCGGTCTCGACTACATCCTGATTGATTGCCCGCCATCGCTGAGCCTGTTGACGGTCAACGCGATGGTGGCCGCGGATACAGTGCTGGTGCCGCTGCAAAGCGAGTTTTTCGCACTCGAAGGCCTGTCGCAATTGATGCTGACCCTGCGCGAGGTGCGTGAGGCGGCGAACCCCGATCTGAGGATCGAGGGCGTGGTGCTGACCATGTACGACAAGCGCAACAACCTGTCGCACCAGGTCGAAGCGGATGCGCGCGCCAACCTCGGGGATCTGGTGTTTACGACAGTGATCCCACGCAATGTTCGGGTGAGCGAAGCGCCGTCGTACGCGATGCCGGTTTCGGCCTATGATCCGGCGTCGAAGGGCAGCGTGGCCTATGCGGCGCTTGCCCAGGAAATCCTGGCTCGGCAATAGGAACGATCATGGCGAAAAAACCGGCACGAGGATTGGGGCGCGGGCTGTCCGCGCTGATGGCGGATGTCGCGCCGGAAGAGCCCACCGNGGAGGGCGTCCCAGCGGCNCGCAAACCCGACCAGCTGGTGCCGATTGAGCGGATCGTGCCCAACCCGGATCAGCCCCGGCGCACCTTTACCNCCGCCGACCTCGATGACCTTGCNGCGTCGATCAAGGAAAAGGGCATCATTCAGCCCCTGATCCTGCGGAAAAAGGCGAAAACCGACACGACATTCGAGATCGTCGCAGGCGAACGTCGGTGGCGCGCTGCGCAGATGGCGCAGCTTCACGAGGTGCCGGCGCTGGTACGCGACTACACCGATACCGAAGCGCTCGAGATCGCGATCATCGAGAACATCCAGCGCGCGGATCTGAACGCGGTGGAAGAGGCCGCTGGCTACCGCGAGCTGATGGACCGCTTCGGCCATACCCAGGAGAAGATGGCGGAAGCGTTGGGCAAGAGCCGGTCGCACATCGCCAACATGCTTCGGCTGTTGAACCTGCCGGCGGATGTTCAGGAACTTCTGCGCGACGGCAAGCTTTCGGCCGGTCACGCGCGCGCGCTGGTGACGGCGGAGGATCCTTCCGGCCTCGCTCGGACCGTCGTGGCGAAAGGGCTCTCCGTGCGCGACGTGGAACGTCTGGCGAAAAGGCCGGACACCGGTGACAAGCCCAAGCGCGCGCCAACGCCGTCGCGCAAGGATGCCGACACCGTCGCCCTGGAAGGCGACCTGTCGGCGGCGATGGGGTTCAAAGTAGCCATCGATCACAAGCCNGGGCGGGGAACCGGCGCCGTGACGATCCGCTATGAAACCCTCGAGGAACTGGACGACATCTGCCGCAAGCTGGGCGCCTGATCAGTCCGGCAAAAGATCGGCGACGAGCGCATTGAGAACCGCCCGGCCAGCCCGGGTCGCGATCAACCGTCCCGATGATTCGACCGCGAGCCCGTGTGCCTTCAGCATGTCCACTTTCTCTGGGTTCAATCCCGCGCCCGCAATCGACGTATAGCGCGCGATGTCGAGCCCTTCGCAGGTGCGCAGCGACATCATCAGGTATTCCCCGGCATGATCGCTCGCCGAGAGCTGCGAACGGCCCGCTTCTCCACCGCCACCCTCACCGGCACCGTCACTCGCTTGCGCGAGCCATTTGGCGGGGCTCAACTCGGTCCAGGTCGCCAGGCGGCGGCCGCCGAACGTGAGCCGTCCATGCGCACCGGGGCCGATCCCGACCCAATCGCCGCCCCGCCAGTAAATCAGGTTATGGCGCGATTCCTCGCCGGATTGCGCATGGTTAGAGACTTCATAGGCCGGTAGTCCGGCGGCCTCGCAGATATCTTGGGTCAGAAAATACATGTCGGCGGCGAGATCTTCTTCGGGCAGGCCCCGCAAGCCGCCCCGCGCGAAACGGTTGCCGAAGGCGGTTCCGGGTTCGATCGTGAGCTGGTAGAGCGAGAGATGATCCGGCCCAAGCGACAGGGCGCGGTGCAGTTCCGTTTCCCAGGCCGACAGACTTTGCTCCTGACGGGCGTAGATCAGATCGAAATTTACCCGGGTGAAATGCGCGCGGGCAATGTCCAGCGCCGAAAGCGCTTCGGACACGCTGTGCAGACGTCCGAGCGCTTTCAGATCGGCATCGTTCAGCGCCTGGAACCCCATCGACAGCCGGTTCACGCCACTTGCCCGAAATCCGGCGAAGCGTCCGGCCTCAACTGAGCCCGGATTGGCTTCGAGCGTCACTTCCAGGTCGTTGGCGAAGCGCCAATAATTGCCCAGCCGGTCGAGCAGCGCGCCGACCAGCGCGGGCTCCATCAGCGACGGAGTGCCGCCGCCGAAATAGACCGCATTCAGCACGCGGCCTTCGGTCTCGCGCCCGTAGCGGTCCAGTTCGGAAAGATAGGCGGCCTGCCAGCTTCCGGTATCGATCGCCTCCGCGACATGTGAGTTGAAGTCACAGTACGGGCATTTCGACGCGCAGAAGGGCCAGTGGATATAGAGACCGAACCCGCCTTCCGGTGCGGTCTCAGCCAAAGCAGGTCTCGACGAGTTTCGCGAAGGCGCGGGCGCGGTGGCTCATCGCGTGCTTGCGGGCCGGGTCCATCTCGCCGAACGTCTGTGTCTCGCCATCCGGCAGGAAGATGGGATCGAAGCCGAACCCGTTTTCGCCGCGCATCGGCCAGACGACCCGTCCAGGCACACGGCCCTCGAAGATCTCGTCATGCCCGTCGGGCCAGGCGAGGCAGAGCGTGGCGTAAAACGCGGCGTTGCGTGGCTCCGGCGCGTTCCGCTCTTCGAGNTGGGTCCAGACCTTGGTCATCGCCATGGCGAAATCACGGCCCTGACCGGTTTCGGCCCAGTCGGCGGTGTAGACGCCCGGGTCACCGTCCAGCGCGTCGACCATGATGCCGCTGTCATCCGAAAGCGCGGGCAAACCCGTCTCTGACGCTGCGTAATGCGCCTTGATCCGGGCGTTTCCGGCGAAGGTGTCCTCGGTTTCGGCCGGCTCGTCGAGCCCCAGCTCACCCGCCGAGACCACACTCACACCGAAGGGCGCAAGCAGGTCGCCGATTTCGCGCAGCTTGCCCTTGTTGTGGGAGGCGATGACGAGCTTTTCGCCGTCGAACTTCCGTGTCATGCGACGGCCGCTTTCTGTGCGGCAACCAGTTCGGTTACCCCCTTGTCGGCCAGCGTCATCAACTGGGACATCTGTTCATGGCTGAAGGTCGCGCCTTCGGCCGACATCTGCACCTCGATCAGACGGCCCGTGCCGGTCATGACGAAGTTGCCATCCACGCCCGCTTCGCTGTCTTCGGGGTAGTCGAGGTCGAGCACCGGCTGCCCTGCATAGATCCCGCAGGACACGGCGGCAACGCTATCCATCAGCGGATCGGTGGTGATGTCGCCCACCTTGAGCAGCTTGTTCACGGCAAGACGCAGGGCGACCCAGCCGCCGGTGATCGCGGCGCAGCGGGTGCCGCCATCGGCCTGGATCACGTCGCAGTCGATCGTGATTTGCCGCTCACCAAGCGCCTGACGGTCGACCCCGGCGCGCAAGGACCGGCCAATGAGCCGTTGGATCTCGACGGTGCGCCCGGCTTGCTTGCCGACAGCCGCCTCGCGGCGCATCCGGGTGTTGGTCGCCCGCGGCAGCATGCCGTATTCCGCGGTAACCCAACCCTGGCCGGAGTTGCGCAGAAACGGCGGCACCCGCTCTTCGAGCGTTGCGGTGCAGAGCACGTGGGTGTCGCCGATCTTGATCATGCAGGATCCTTCGGCATGTTTCGTCGCACCGACCTCGATTGTAATCGGGCGCATTTCATCTACATTCCGACCAGACGGGCGCATGGCTCTTCCTTCCACGTGAGTTTGGGGGGTCAAGTCTCACGGTGCCCCACAAAACGCAAGCCTCAAGGCCGGTAGAGCAGATGACGGGAAGCCCCTTGCTCGAAGAGTTGAACCAGAGATCGCGGGAGGTCTTCCGGCGGCTGGTCGAGGCCTATCTCGACACCGGCGAACCGGTGGGGTCCCGCACGCTGACACGCGCGATGACCGAAAAGGTCTCGGCGGCTACGGTGCGCAACGTGATGCAGGACCTCGAGTTGATGGGCCTGCTCGACGCGCCGCATGTCTCAGCGGGCCGGGTGCCGACCGAGATCGGTCTTCGGATGTTCGTCGACGGCTTTCTGGAAGTGACCGATCTCACCCAGAATGACCGCGAAAAGATCGACGCGACGGTGAGTTCCAACAGCGCCGATGTCGGCAACCTGATGGACCGCGTCGGTGCGGCGCTTTCGGGCATCACCGAAGGCGCGAGCCTGGTGCTGACCCCCAAACACGACGAGGCGCCAGTCAGCCATATCGAGTTCGTGCCGCTCGCGGCCGACCGGGCGATGGCGGTGATCGTCTTCGCTGACGGTCATGTCGAGAACAGGCTGTTCACGCCGCCGCCGGGCCAGACGCCGTCTTCGATGCGGGAGGCTGCGAACTTCGTCAACGCCGTCGCGGAAGGACGCAGTATCGGCGAGCTGCGCGAGGCGATCGCGACCGAGATCACGGCGCGGCGCGCGGAGCTCGACACACTCGCGCAGGGGCTGATCGACGAAGGGATGGCCCTGTGGTCCGACGAGGGCGATTCGCATGAGCGGCTGATCGTGCGGGGCCGGGCGAATCTCATCGAAGCGGGCGGGGAACCGGCCGACGTGGAACGGGTGCGCCGCCTGTTCGACGACCTCGAGCGCAAGCGCGATATCGCTGATTTCCTCGAACTCGCGGAAACCGGTGACGGTGTGCGCATTTTCATTGGGTCGGAAAACAAGCTTTTTTCACTTTCCGGTTCCTCTCTGGTGGTATCTCCCTATATGAACGCGGACCGAAAGATCATCGGTGCCGTGGGTGTGATCGGGCCGACGCGGCTGAACTATGGCCGTATCGTTCCGATCGTCGACTACACGGCGCAACTGGTCGGGAGGATGATCTCCGACCGGGGGTAAAGGGTTAGGATATGGCAGACGCAAAGAAAAAACTGGACGAGCTTTCAGACGTCGAGGCGGCGATCGAGGAAATCATGGGCGACCGGGATCCGGGCGGCGAAGATATCGACATCGATCTGACCGACGATTTCGATACCGGGCCCGATACAGGGGTTCACCAGGACGAGATTGCCGCGCTCACCGCGGAACGCGACGAATTGCGCGACAAGTTCATGCGCGCGCTGGCCGACGCGGAAAACTCCCGCAAGCGCTCCGAGCGCGACCGGCGCGAGGCCGAGAACTACGGCGGTTCCAAGCTCGCGCGCGACATGCTGCCGGTCTACGACAACCTCAACCGGGCGCTCGAATCGGTGCCCGAAGACATGCGTGACCAGGCCGGCGGGCTGATCGAGGGCGTGCAGCTCACCATGCGCGAACTGCTGAATATTTTCGAGAAGCACGGGATCATCAAGGTGGCTCCGGACCTGGGCGACAGGTTCGATCCGCAGATCCACGAAGCCATGTTCGAGGCGCCGGTGCCCGGGACCAAGGCCGGCGATATCATCCAGGTGATGGCCGAGGGCTTCATGCTGCACGAACGGCTGCTGCGGCCGGCTCAGGTGGGCGTGTCGTCAACGCCAGGCTAAGTTTTCGAATTGCTATCGCAATCCGACCGGCTGGGGGTTCCACCCCCAGACCCCCGGGAGTACTTGCACCAAAAAAGGGTCAGGACTCGGAGAGGGTCTTGAGATCGTAGAGCAGATCCAGAGCTTCGCGCGGTGTGAGTTCGTCTGGGTGAATGTCGGCGAGCCGTTCGCTGACCGGTGAGGGGCCCGCAGCGGGAGGCGGCGCCGGCGCGGGGGTCGCCGCGAACAGCGGCAGATCGTCCACCAGACCACGCGCCCCGGTATTGCCCTCGCGTTCGCCCTGTTCGAGCGATTCGAGCACCACCCGGGCGCGCTCGACCACCGACGCGGGAAGCCCCGCGAGCTTCGCCACCTGCACACCATAGGACCGGTCGGCGGCCCCCTTGCGCACCTCGTGCAGGAAGATCACGTCGCCCTCCCATTCCTTCACCGCGATGGTGGCGTTGTCGATGCCGTCGAGATTGCCCGCGAGCTGGGTCAACTCGTGGTAGTGAGTGGCAAAGAGGGCGCGGCAGCGATTGACCTCATGCAGGTGTTCGAGCGTTGCCCAAGCGATGGAAAGCCCATCCCAGGTTGCCGTGCCACGGCCGATCTCGTCGAGTATCACCAGTGCGCGGTCGTCGGCCTGGTTGAGGATCGCCGCGGTTTCGACCATCTCGACCATGAAGGTCGAGCGGCCCCGCGCAAGGTCATCAGACGCGCCGACGCGGGAGAAGAGCTGCGAGACGAGCCCGATCCTGGCGGCGCGCGCGGGCACGAAACTGCCCGCCTGCGCGAGCAGCGCGATCAGCGCGTTCTGCCGAAGGAAGGTCGATTTACCGGCCATGTTGGGGCCGGTAAGCAACCAGATGTCGGCGCCTTCCGCGCCATCTGCCAGCGCGCAGTCGTTGGCGACAAACGGCGCGCCGCTCTGGGTCCGCAAGGCCCGCTCGACCACGGGATGACGCCCGCCCGCAATCTCGAAGGCGCGCGAGTCTTCGATCGCCGGCCGACACCANGCCTCGGCGGCGGCGATCTCGGCGAGGGCCGATGAGACATCGACCCCGGCGAGCGCGCGGGCTGTATCACCAAGCTGTGTCGCGCAGTCGAGAATGGCGCGTTTCAAGCTGGAATAGAGACGCATTTCTATCTCGAGCGCCCGGTTCCCGGCGTTGAGGATCCGGGTTTCCATTTCGCTCAGGTCCACGGTCGTGAACCGGACCGCGTTGGCGGTGGTCTGGCGGTGGATGAAGCGCTCGTTCAGGGGCGGGGAGAGCATCTTGTCGGCGTGGGTCGCCGTCGTTTCGATGAAATACCCCAGCACGTTGTTGTGCTTGATCTTGAGGCTCTGGATGCCGGCCGTCTTGGCGTAGTCCGCCTGCATGCTGGCGATCACGCCGCGGCCCTCGTCGCGCAGCTTGCGGGCCTCGTCGAGGTCGTCGTCATAGCCTGCCGCGATGAACCCACCATCGCGCGCCATCAGCGGCGGTTCGGCCACAAGGGCCTGGTCGAGCAGATCGAGCAGGGCGTCATGGCCGACCAGATGGCGGGCCGCTTCGGCGAGGTCTTCGGGCATATCGGGGACGTCGAGCGCGCTGGCGATCACCCCGGCTGCCTCCAGCCCGCCCCGGATCGCGGTCAGGTCGCGCGGCCCGCCGCGGTCGAGCGACAGGCGCGAGAGCGCGCGGTCGATGTCCGGGGTCTTGCGCAGGGAGTCCCGCAAGGCGTCGCGCAGGCCGGCGTGTTCAAGCAGAAATGCGACGGCATCGAGCCGGCGGTTCACCGTGGCCTGATCGCGCGACGGGCTCGAGATCCGGCGTTCGAGCAACCGCCCGCCGCCGCCGGTAACGGTCCGGTCGATGGTGGCCAGCAGGGACCCGTCCCGTCCCCCGGACAGGGAGTGGGTCAGTTCGAGGTTGCGCCGTGTGGCGGCGTCGATCTGCATCGACCGGTCGGCGCTTTCGCGCACCGGTCGGCGCAAGAGCGGTAGCTTGCCCTTCTGCGTGATGTCGAGGTATTCGACGATCGCGCCAAGCGCACCAAGCTCGGGCCGGCTGAACGCCCCGAACGCATCGAGCGAGCCGACACCGTAGAGGTCTTCGAGCCGTGTCGAGGCCCCGGTACTGTCGAAGGCAGCGCGGCCGAGCGGGGTGACGGCTGCCCCCGACTCAGTGACTATTCCACCCCAATCCGCTTCCGCACCTTCGCTTAACACCACTTCGCGTGGGGCGAGCCGGGCCAGCTCGGGGCCAAGGCGCGCGGGGGCGCAAGGCATCACCCGGAGCGCGCCGGTGGAAATGTCGACCCAGGCGAGCGCCGCCTCACCGCGCACGTCATGAAAGGCGGCGAGGAAGTTATGACGGCGCGCATCGAGCAGGCTGTCTTCGGTGAGCGTGCCGGGGGTCACCAGCCGGACCACCCCACGCTTCACCACCGATTTCGCGCCGCGCTTCTTCGCTTCCGCCGGATTTTCCATCTGCTCGCAGACCGCGACACGAAAGCCCTTGCGGATAAGGGTGAGCAAATAGCCTTCGGCCGCATGCACCGGCACACCGCACATCGGGATGTCGTCGCCCAGGTGCTTGCCCCGCTTGGTCAGCGCAATGTCGAGCGCTTGCGCCGCGGCCACCGCGTCGTCGAAGAACAGCTCATAGAAATCGCCCATCCGGTAGAACAAAAGCGCGTCCGAATGCGCGCTCTTGATCTCCAGATATTGCACCATCATCGGCGTGACGGAATTGGAGTTGGCAGCCACGATGTCCCCCCCGGGTTCGTTCGCGCCAATCTAGAGCGTTTCGCGAAGAAGCTGAATCACTCAATTTTGCGAAACGCTGCGCAACATCGACACATTGCGCCGCGTTTCGCCTCAAACCTTTCACGGGTTTCAGGCGAACCGTTTCAGAGGCTTTCTCCAGCGAGGGGAATCCGCTGGCGGTTACGTCGCGTTCCCCCGCCGCGACACCCAGTTCCAGCTCGTCTCGCACATGTTGTCGAGGTCGCGCTCCGCCTCGAAGCCGAGGATCTGACCGGCCTTCGTCGGATCCGCATAGGTGCTGGCAACATCACCGGGGCGGCGTGGCGCGACGGTGTANGNAAGCGNGTGNCCGCAGGCTTTCTCATAGGCCTTCAGCAATTCCATGACCGAGTTGCCGGTGCCGGTGCCGAGGTTGACGGTGTGGCTTTCACCCGTCTCGATCAGCGCACCCACCGATTGCACGTGTCCGCGTGCGAGGTCGACCACGTGGATGTAGTCGCGCACGCCGGTGCCGTCGGGCGTGTCGTAATCGTCGCCGAAGACCGAGAGCTTCTCGAGCTCGCCGGTCGCGACCTTGGCGATATAGGGCATGAGGTTGTTGGGCAGGCCGTTGGGGTCTTCGCCGATCAGGCCGGTATCGTGCGCGCCGACCGGGTTGAAGTAGCGCAAGATTCCGAAGGACCAATGCTCATCCGCGGCGCCGACCTGTTCCAGGATCTGCTCACAGGCGAGCTTGGTGAAACCGTAAGGGTTGGTGTAGCTGCGCGGCGCGGTCTCGGGCACCGGCAGGATCTCGGGATCGCCGTAGACCGTGGCGGAAGAGGAAAACACCAGCCGCCAGACACCCGCGGCCTTCATCGCTTCGAGCAGGGTGAGCAACCCGCCGACATTGGTCTGGATGTATTCGAGCGGGATCTGGGCGCTTTCACCAACCGCTTTGAGGGCGGCGAAATGAATGACAGCGGAAACCTCCTGCTCTGCGAAGATCCGGTCGAGCAGGGCACGGTCGCGCACGTCGCCGGTGTAGCAGGTCACCGGTCACCGGCGCGCCGGTGATGACTTCGAGCCGGTCGAGCACGTCGGGCCGCGAATTGGAGAAATTGTCGAGAATGACGACGTCATATCCCGCCGCCGCCAGTTCCACGCAGGTGTGGGAGCCGATGTAACCGGCACCGCCGGTCAAAAGGATTTTGTGTGCCACGAGACAACCTCCGTTTTCTCGTGCAATCTAAACCCGTCGCGGACCGGGTACACCCNGATTCTGCCCGTCCGCCGACGCGAACATCGTTTCCATATCCGCTATGGTGTTGAGAGGGTCCCGGCAGCCCGCTATCAACGTCGGATCACTCCCTGGACGAAAGACACCCAATGGCCCAGCAGAAGATCACTCCCGAAGAGGCGCTCGCCTATCACCACGACCCGCGCCCAGGGAAGTTCGACGTCACGCCGTCCAAGCCGATGACCACCCAGCGAGACCTGAGCCTCGCCTATTCGCCCGGCGTCGCGGTGCCCTGCGAGGCCATCGCCGCAACGCCCGAGACCGTCTACGACTATACCAACAAGGGCAACATGGTCGCGGTGATCTCGAACGGGACCGCGGTGCTGGGCCTGGGCAATCTTGGTGCGGCGGCGTCGAAGCCGGTGATGGAAGGCAAAGCGGTGCTGTTCAAGCGGTTCGCCGACGTCAACGCCGTCGATATCGAGCTGTGCAGCGAAGACCCGGAAGAGATCATCAAGGCCGTGAAGCTGATGGAGCCGACCTTCGGCGGCATCAACCTCGAAGACATCAAGGCGCCGGAATGCTTCATCATCGAGCAGACGCTCAAGGAAGAGATGGACATCCCCGTCTTCCACGATGACCAGCACGGCACCGCGGTCATCACCGCCGCCGGGCTCATCAACGCGCTGGCGATCACCGGCAAGAAGATCGAGGACGTGAAAATCGTGCTCAACGGCGCGGGTGCTGCCGGGATCGCCTGTATCGAGCTGATCAAGGCGATGGGTGCGCGGCACGAGAACTGCATCGCCTGCGATACCCGCGGGGTGATCTACCAGGGCCGCGAAGCCGGCATGAACCAGTGGAAGTCGGCCCATGCGATAGATACCGAACGCCGCACGCTCGAAGAGGCGATGGTGGGCGCGGACGTGTTCCTGGGCGTGTCGGTCAAGGGCGCGGTCACGCCCGAGATGGTCCTGTCGATGGCGCCAGACCCGGTGATCTTCGCCATGGCCAACCCCGATCCGGAGATCACGCCGGAAGAGGCCCACGAGGTGCGGGCGGACGCGATCGTGGCAACGGGCCGGTCGGACTACCCCAACCAGGTCAACAACGTGCTCGGTTTCCCCTACCTGTTCCGCGGCGCGCTCGATATTCATGCCCGCGCGATCAACGACGAGATGAAGATCGCATGCGCCAATGCGCTGGCCAAGCTGGCCCGCGAAGACGTGCCGGACGAGGTCGCGGTCGCCTACGGCAAAAAGCTCACCTTCGGGCGCGACTACATCATCCCGACGCCGTTCGATCCCCGGCTGATCTACACGATCCCACCCGCGGTGGCCAAAGCGGGCAGCGACAGCGGTGTCGCGCGGCGGCCGATCATCGACATGGAGCGTTACACCGCCAACCTCAAAGAACGNCTCGATCCGACCTACCAGGTCCTGCGCTCGCTCAATGCCAAGGCGCGCGGCGCACAGGCGACGATGATCTTTGCCGAGGGCGACGACCCCCACGTGCTGCGCGCGGCGGTCGCTTATCAGCGGAACAATTTCGGCAAGGCCATCGTGGTCGGGCGCGACGAGGACGTGAAACAGAAGCTCGAAGCCGCCGGGCTCGGCGACGCCGTGTCGGAGCTCGAGGTGACCAACGCGGCCAAGACCGAACACCTCGAAACCTACAAGGCCTTTCTCTACGAACGTCTTCAGCGCCAGGGCTACGACGAGGTCGATGTGCACCGGCTCGCGTCGCGCGACCGGCATGTGTTTGCGTCTCTGATGCTGGCCCACGGGCACGGCGACGGGCTTGTCACCGGGGCCACCCGGAAATCGACCCATGTGATGGACAACATCAACTACGTCTTCGATGCCAAGGCCGAAGACGGGGCTGTCGGGGTGACCGCGCTTCTGCACAAGGGCCGCATCGTGCTCGTTGCCGACACGCTGGTGCATGAATGGCCGAGCGAAGAAGACCTCGCCGACATCGCCGAACGCGCGGCCGGCGTTGCGCGCGCGCTCGGGCTCGAGCCGCGGGTGGCCTTCGCCAGTTTCTCCAACTTCGGTTACCCGATCTCGGAACGCGCCGAGAAGATGCACAACGCGCCGGACATCCTCGATGCTCGCGGCGTGAATTTCGAATACGACGGCGAAATGACCGCCGATGTCGCGTTGAACCCCGAGGTGATGGCGCGCTATCCGTTCTGCCGCCTGACCGGCCCGGCCAACATCCTGGTGATGCCGGCGCGGCATTCGGCCTCGATCTCTGTCAAGATGATGCAGGAACTGGCCGGTGCGACGGTGATCGGTCCGATCCTCTCGGGCGTCGAGAAACCGATCCAGCTCTGCTCCACGAGCTCGACCTCGAACGACATTCTCAACATGGCGGTCGTGGCGGCCGCGAAGGTGGGAGAATGACAGTCTGGAACCTCGGCTCGATCAACGTTGACCTCTTCTACCGGGTGCCGCACCTGCCGCGCCCGGGCGAGACCCTACCCGCGTCTTCGCACCAGACCGGGCTCGGCGGAAAAGGCGCCAATCAATCCGTCGCCATCGCGCGGGCCGGTACGGTCGTGCATCACATCGGGATGATCGGCACGGATAACACCTGGGTGCTCGACAGGCTGTCGGGCTACGGGGTCGATGTCGCCCATGTGGCCAAGGCCGAAGGCGCGACCGGCCACGCGATCATCATGGTCGACGAAATGGGAGAGAACTCCATCGTTACCTTTGCGGGCGCGAATTATGCGCAGCTGGTCGGCAATATCGAAGCCGCGCTTGCCGGGGCGAAAGCGGGTGACATCCTGGCGCTTCAAACGGAGGTGTCCCACCTTGCCGAAGCGGCGCAGTTCGCCCGGAAGCGGGGCATGTTCGTGGTCTACTCGGCCGCTCCCTTCAAACCCGAGATCGCGAAGAAGATGCTGCCGCATGTCGATCTTCTCGTGCTGAACGAGATCGAGGCGGGACAATTGGCTCAGGCGCTGGGCATGCCGCTCGAAGAGGTGCCAGTGGCCAACATGCTCATCACGTTGGGCGCACGCGGCGCCCGCTGGCGCGACCAGGCGACGGGCGAGGTGACGGAGGTCGCCGCTATCCCGGTCGAGCCGGTCGATTCCACCGGTGCGGGCGATTGNTTCATCGGCTACGTGCTCGCGGGGCTCGACCAGGGGCTCGAACGCGGCCCCGCCCTGCGCCTCGGCGCCGCCGCCGCCGCGCTTCAGGTCACAAGACCCGGCACGGCGGACGCGATCCCGACGCGCGCCGAGGTCGATGCGTTTCTTGCATCGCACGAACACGTCGCGGGCTGACCGAATTCAAGCATCGCGCGACAGGACGATCTCGTCGTCGACGATACCGCCCGTGCGCCGNAANCCGAGCCGTTCGTAAAAGCCGATGTTGCTGTCGGGGGTGTCGACCACCGAGGTTGCCACCCGCGGCAGGCCCCAATCGNGCGCCTGCGCCCGGCACGCGGTTATGGCGGCCGCGCCGTAGCCCTTGCCCTGAAGGTCGGCCGCGATCATCAAGCGCCAGATGAAAGCGCCATCGGGGTCGTCGCCCTGTTCGAGGTGTTGGTATTCGCGCGGGCGGATCATCGCCAGCAGCCCGACCGCGTCGTCACCATCCCACAGCCCCCAGACGTACCCGCCCGGTTGCTCATAGGCACATTGCGCGATGGTCACCGGGTTCGGTGCGACCAGATGCGCCTGGTCGGGCCGCAACTTGAGCCCCAGGAGCGGCCTGAGCGTGTCTCGCGTGATCTCCCGCCGCTCGAGCATGTGTCCCTATTTCAGCCGATTGCGGCGCATCCCCAGAAGCCGGAGCCGCAGCGCGTTGAGCTGGATGAAGCCCTCCGCGTCGGTCTGATCGTAGGCGCCCATGTCTTCCTCGAAGGTAACATGTTCTTCGGAGTAAAGCGACGCGTCCGACCAGCGCCCGACCGTCTGCACGAGCCCCTTGTAGAGCTTCAGCCGCACCGTGCCGCTGACGAACTCCTGGCTGTTGTCGATCAGCGCTTGCAGCATCTCGCGTTCGGGGCTGAACCAGAAGCCGTTGTAGATCAGCTCGGCATAGCGCGGCATGATGCTGTCCTTGAGGTGGCCGGCGCCGCTGTCGAGCGTGATCTGTTCGATCCCCCGGTGGGCTTCGAGCAGGATCGTGCCACCCGGCGTCTCGTAGATGCCGCGCGATTTCATGCCGACGAACCGGTTTTCGACGAAATCGAGCCGGCCGATCCCGTGCTTGCCGCCCAATTCGTTGAGCCTGGTCAGGATCGTCGCCGGGCTCATCGCCTTCCCACCCAACGCGACCGCATCGCCCTTGTCGAACGTCACCTCGATGAATTCCGGCGCGTCCGGCGCATCCTCGGGGGCCACGGTGCGCTGGTAGACGTAGTCGGGCGCGGCTTCGGCCGGGTCTTCCAGCACCTTGCCTTCCGACGAGGTGTGCAGAAGGTTCGCATCCACCGAGAACGGCGCTTCGCCGCGCTTGTCCTTGGCGACCGGAATCTGGTTCTTCTCGGCGAACTCCAGCAGACGCGTCCGCGAGGTGAGATCCCACCGCCGCCAGGGCGCGATCACCTGGATGTCGGGGTTGAGCGCCAGCGCCGACAGCTCGAAGCGCACCTGGTCGTTGCCCTTGCCGGTGGCGCCATGCGAGATCGCGTCGGCCCCGGTCGCTTCGGCGATCTCGATCAGCCGTTGCGAGATCAGCGGCCGCGCGATCGAGGTGCCGAGCAGGTAGAGCCCTTCATAAAGCGCGTTGGCGCGGAACATCGGGAAGACGAAGTCGCGCACGAATTCCTCGCGCAGGTCCTCGATGTAGATGTTCTCGGGCTTGATGCCGAGCAGGATCGCCTTTTCGCGTGCCGGTTCAAGCTCCTCGCCCTGGCCGAGATCCGCGGTGAAGGTCACCACTTCGCAACCGTACTCGGTCTGCAGCCACTTGAGGATGATCGAGGTATCGAGGCCGCCGGAATAGGCGAGCACGACTTTCTTCGGCGCGGACATGGGCTTCTCCGTAGGCAGGTGTACTCGCGCGGGTTTAGCTACTGGCCAGAGTGCGGGCAAGGGTGAACGGGCCGTGCAGGCGCACGGCGGGGGGGG